>Ga0335076_10000693_pt1 | contig 31506 bp, 28 predicted proteins | sample Lox_Sample_25_FD_206717 | JGI IMG/M metagenome (GOLD analysis project Ga0335076, IMG submission 206717) | Soil microbial communities from Loxahatchee National Wildlife Refuge, Florida, United States - Lox_Sample_2.5 | ecosystem: Environmental > Terrestrial > Soil > Wetlands | place: USA...
GAAGGCGCCTGGATCGCCAACATCAGCAAGACCCACGCGCTGTACGTCGCGGGCGACGGCTACCGGATCCGGCTGCCGCGGGTGGAAGGCGACGCCGACCCCGCGGGCGGCTGGCTCGTCCACGCCGGAACGGCCACGGTCGGCTCGCGCGCCATGCTCGACGACGGGCTGCAGATCGCGGTGACCGTCCCGGGACGGCACCGGCGGCGGCCCGGGGGCACGGCCGACGCCGACGAGGCGGCGGACAGCGAAGGCACGCTGCTGCCGCTCTACCTGGACCCGATGACCAAGCTGTTCCTGGTGGCGCTGATGTGGTGCCGGCCGTGGCTGCTCGACCCGAGCGCGACGTCACCGCTGCCGCGGACCCCGGAGATCGCCAGGGCCGCGCTCGAGGCGACCGGCGCGCATCATGAGCTCGACAAGTTCGACACCGACCCGCAGTACCGGGACCTGCTGTCGGCGCGGGTCGCCGAGCATCTCAAGGTGCTGCGCCGCAAGATCAACGACCGCGGGCTCGCGGGCCCCGACGTCCGCCTGTCGGATGAGGTCGCCGTGCGGGTGCTGATCGAGCACGGCGTCGTCGCCGCCTCCGACCTGGGCCTGCTGTCCGACCCCGCATGGTGCTCCAGGCAGGAGGACCTGTGGTGGAGCAGGCAGTTACCGGAGCGGGGAGTTACGGTACGGGCGCCTGGCCAGGCGGCGGACCCGTGCCGACCTGGAACCTGACGCTGGCGCTGGGCACACCGGGAGCGGTCACGACCGCGGTGTACTTCCCCAGCGGAATCGCACCGCGGAAGAAATAGTGTCCCTGATCGATCGCGTAGCTGAACGTGCCCTGCCGGTCGGTCACCGGCCTTTCCGGTGAGGCGCCCACGCCTGACAGGCTGATCGTGACCGGCCGGTCCGGGGGGTAACCGCTGCCGTGGACGATGAAGACCGTCAAGCCGTCGCCGTAGGTCTGGCTGACGCACACCTGCGGTGTGCCGGACGGCACCTGGCCGGCGCACGGCGGCGGCGGGGGCGCGGTCGGCCCCAGCGTGTCCGAGCCGCGCAGCGTAATCCCGAGCGCGGCCCCCGCGCCGAGTAGCACGAGCGCCACGGCCGTCCACGCCGCCCAGCGCAGCCGCTCGCGCGCCGCGGGGCGGGTGCCACTTCCTGGGGGCCTGCCGGAACGCGGCAGCAGGCGCGCCCGGACGGGCCGCTTGCCCACATCCGCGCTGGGGTCGCTCAGCGACCCGAAGCCCGGCAGCGAGTCGAAGCCGGGCAGGTTGGTGTGCGATCCGGACGTGTCGGCGCCGACCGGGGCGCCCGAGCCCGCCGTGTCGTCCGCGGCGCCGTCGGCTGCCGCGTCATCGCCGCTGACGGCGCTAGGGCTGCCGTGCTGGTAGTCGGCGATCAGCGCCATCGCTGAGTCCGGCAGGTAGGCGTGGCCGGCGCCGTTCGGTTCGGCGGTGAACGAGCCGAGCGCCGTGAGGATCGCGGCACCGGTCGGGCGGTCCCGCGGCACGCGCTGCAGGCAGCCGCTGACCAGGTCGGTCAGCTCGGGGGGCAGGCCGGTGAGGTCCGGCGGCTCGGTCGCGAGCCTGACGAGGATGTCCATCACCGTCTCGCCCTGGTAGGGCGGGTGGCCGGTCGCGGCGAACACGATCGTCGCGCCGAGCGAGAAGACGTCACTGGCCGGCGAGGCCTGCGTGGCATCCCTGGCCTGCTCGGGCGCCATGTACGCGGGCGTGCCAGCCGCCCCGCGGGTGACGGTGAGCTGTATCCGCTCGGCGGCCCTGGCCACCCCGAAGTCGATCACCCGCGGGCCGTCCGGCGCCACCAGCACGTTCGACGGCTTCACGTCGCGGTGCAGCAGCCCGGCGGCGTGAATCGACTCCAGTGCCTCCGCGCAGCCCGCGGCGAGCCACCGGACGGCGGGCACCGGCAGCGGGCCGCAGGTGCGGACCAGCGTGCTCAGCGACGGCGCGGGCACGTAAGCGGTCGCCACCCACGGCAGATCGGCATCAGGATCGGCGGCCACGACCGCGGCGGTGAACACGCCGCTGACCTGCCTGGCCGCCGCCACCTCACGGGCGAACCTGGCGCGGAAGCCTGGCTCCTCGGCGAGCTCGATCCTGATCGTTTTCACCGCGACCAGCCGCCCGGCTGTCGACCGGGCGAGGAACACCCGCCCCATCGCCCCGGCGCCCAGCCGGCCGATGATGGCGTAAGGACCGATCTGGTCCGGATCCCAGCGGCGCAGCGACCCCACCGTCGACTGTGACACTGTCAGCTGCCTCCCTCCCCGGCATATGACAATTCACAATCTCGCACATTCGGGTCCATGACGGGCAGCGAAACCTTCGCGACATTCGGTATCGGTTTGGCTGCGACACCAAACGACGGCCCACAGCTTGTTGAAGAGCCGCATTGACCGGGGTTTTTCTCTTCTTTACCGTCAGGTCATGGCAGACCTCGACGTGGCGGTGGCAGGAGCCGGCTTCGCCGGGATTTACGCGGTCCACGCGTTCCGGTCCGCCGGGCTGACGGTGCGGGCGTTCGAGGCAGGCAGCGGGATCGGCGGCACCTGGTTCTGGAACCGCTATCCCGGGGCGCGCTGCGACGTGGAGTCCAAGGACTACTCCTACTCGTTCTCCCCCGAGCTCGAGCAGGACTGGTCGTGGAGCGAACGGTACCCCGCGCAGCCCGAGGTGCTGCGCTACCTGAACCATGTCGCAGACCGGTTCGGGCTGTGGCCGGACATCCAGCTCAACACCCGGGTGGCCGCTGCCTCGTGGGACACGGACCAGGCCGAGTGGACCGTGACGACCGACGACGGGGCGTCGGTCACCGCGCGGTTTTTCGTGTCGGCGGTCGGCTGCCTGTCGGCGTACCAGGTGCCGTCGCTGCCCGGCCTTGAGACGTTCGCCGGGCCGTGGTACCACACCAGCCGGTGGCCAGCCGACGGGGTGGACTTCACCGGGCTGCGGGTCGGGCTGATCGGCACCGGGTCTACCGGCATCCAGGTCGCGCCCGAGGTCGCGGCCGTCGCCGAGCACCTGTACGTGTTCCAGCGAACGGCGAACTTCGCGGTGCCCAACAGGAACCGCGCCACCGACCCGGCGTGGGAGGCCGCGTTCAAGGCGGACTACCGGTCGTACCGCAAGAAGGCGCAGGGCTCGTTCCTCGGCGTGCCGCTCACCGGGACCGGACGGCCCGCGCTGGCCGAGCCGCCCGCCGAGGTGCAGCAGGCCCTTATGGAGCGGTGGCAGGCGGGCGGCGGGATGCCGTTCCTCGGCGCGTACACCGACGTGCTCGTCGACCGGGACGCCAACGACATCGTGGCGGAGTTCATGCGGGACAGGATCAGGGAGACGGTCGCCGATCCCGCGGTGGCCGAGCTGCTGCTGCCGCGCAGCTACCCGGTCGGGTCGAAACGGCTGTGCCAGAGCGACGACTACTTCGCGATGTTCAACCGGCCCAACGTGACGCTGGTCGACATCAGGTCGGCGCCGCTGACCTCGGTGTCGGCGCGCGGGCTGCACACCGCGGACGCGTTCTACGAGCTGGACGCGCTGGTGTTCGCGACCGGCTTCGACGCGATCTCCGGCGCCCTCAACCAGATCGACGTCCGCGGCGTCGGCGGGGTTCCGCTGGCCGAGACGTGGGCGGCGGGACCGCGCGCCTACCTGGGCGTCGCCCCCGCCGGGTTCCCGAACATGTTCATCGTGACCGGGCCTGGGTCCCCGTCGGTGCTCAGCAACATGGTGGTGTCGATCGAGCAGCACGTGGAGTGGATCAGGGACTGCGTGCTGTACGCGGGGGCGCACGGGTACGCCACGGTGCAGGCCAAGCCGTCGGCGGAGGACGCGTGGATGGCGCACGTGACCGAGGTGGCGTACGCCACGCTGTTCCCGCTCGCGGACTCCTGGTACGTGGGTGCGAACATCCCGGGCAAGCCGCGGGTGTTCACGTGCTATCTCGGCGGCGTCGGGCCGTACCGGGCGCGGTGCGACGAGGTGGCGGCGGCGGGGTACGAGGGGTTCGCACTCGACCGGAGGTTAGCGATGAGCAGTTCTATCCATCCGCAGGCGCAACTGATCCTCGACGGGATAGCCGCGGCAGGCGGGCCGCCGTTCTGGGAGCTGACGCCAGAGCAGGCGCGGGCCATCGTCACCGCGAACAGCGAGCACATCGGGGCAGGGCCTGACGTGGCGTCCGTGCGGGACGTCGTGATCCCCGGGCAGGCGGGCGGGATACCGGCGCGGGTGTACTCCCCCGTGCCGAGCGCGCCAGGGGTGGTGGTCTACTACCACGGCGGCGGCTGGGTGGTCGGTTCGGTCAACGACTGGGATGCCTCGGTCCGCGCGCTGGCCGTCGCCTCCGGCTGCGACGTGGTGAGCGTCGATTACCGGCTCGCGCCCGAGCACGCGTTCCCCGCGGCGGCGGACGACGCCTACGACGCGCTGGTGTGGGCCGCCGGGGAGCTGGCGAACGGGCGGCCGGTCGTGGTCGCCGGGGACAGCGCGGGCGGCAACCTGGCCGCGGTCACCGCGCTGCGGGCGCGGGATCTCGACGGGCCGGCGCTCGCGCTGCAGGTGCTCGCGTACCCGGTGACCGACTGCGACCTGGACCGCAAGTCGTATCACGAGTACGACGGCACCGAGTTCCTCGTGAACCGGCGGGACATGGCGTGGTACTGGGACTGTTACGTGCCCGATCCGGCCGCGCGAGTGAACCCGTACGCGTCGCCGCTGCGCGCCCCCGACATGACCGGGCTGCCGCCGCTGTACCTGGTGACGGACGAACACGACCCGCTGCGGGACGAGGGGTTCGAGTACGCGGACCGGATGCGGGCCGCCCGCGTGCCTGTCGAGCACCGGCACTACGGGTCGCAGATCCACGGGTTCTTCACGTTCGTGAACCTGCTCGACGACGCCGACAAGGCGGTTTCCGAGGCCGGCGCGACTATCCGCGCGGTCGTGAAGGGTTAGGGAGTCGTCATGCGCGCTGCCGCCGCCGTCTTCGAGAAGCTGCACACGCCGCTGACCGTGGCCGACGTGGAGGTGGACGCACCCGGCCCCGGCGAGGTGCTCGTCCGGATCGTGGCGGCCGGGGTGTGCCACACTGACGCGCTGGCCATGGAAGGGGACATGCCGTTCCCTTCGCCTGGGGTGCTCGGGCACGAGGGCGCCGGCGTGGTGGCGGCTGTCGGTCCCGGGGTGACTTCTGTGGCCGCCGGAGACAAGGTGGTGATCGGGTGGCCGTGGTGCGGGTCGTGCCGTAACTGCCTGGAAGGCCAGCCGCGGTACTGCCTTTCGCTCGGGCCGCTCGTGGTCGCGGGCAGCCGGGCGGACGGTTCCACGTCACTGCGGCGGCTCGACGGGTCGCCGCTGCACAGCCACTTCTTCGGCCAGTCGTCGTTCGCTTCTTATTCGGTGTGCGACGCGAACGCGCTCGTGCCAGTGCCCGCCGACACGGACGTGTCGATCCTCGGGCCGCTGGCCTGCGGCATCGGGACCGGGGCCGGTGCGGTGCTGAATGTCCTGCGGCCGCTGCCCGGCTCGTCGATCGTCATCTACGGGGCGGGCGCGGTCGGGCTGTCAGCGGTGATGGCGGCGCGGCTCACGGGCGCGACGTCCATCATCGCGGTGGACCGGCTGCCGTCGCGGCTGGCGCTGGCGCGCTCGCTGGGCGCGACCGAGACGATCGACGTGTCGGTCGCGGGTACCGACCCGGTGGCCGCCGTGCACGAGATCTGCGGCGGCCCCGCCGACTTCGTCATGGACTGCGCGGGGGTGGTCGCGGTCCTGCAGCAGGCGGCCGCCTCCGTCGGCATGCGCGGCACCGTCGCGCTGATCGGCGGCGCGCCGGCCGGGGCGTCGTTCTCGCTCGACCACATGTCCACGCTGTGGGGCAAGCGGGTCGTCGGCATCCTCGGCGGCGAAGGGCGGTCGGCGTCGCTCATCGGCGCGCTGATCACGCTCAACAAGCAGGGCCGGTTCCCTTACGACAAGCTGATCACGTCGTTCCCGCTGGACCAGGTCAACGACGCCCTGGAGGCATCGCGGGCCGGCGACGTGATCAAGCCGGTGCTGCGGATGCCGGAGTAACGGTCAAGCCCGTCAGTCTGGCTTGCTGCTCGGCCCTAGCTCGTGGAGGCGTTTCATCGCCCCGTCGATCTGCTTTCTGCTCGCCTTGAGCTGATCGAAGAAGAATGCGGGCACCAGCCCCGTGACAGCGCCGGCGACCGCGGAGACGATCGTGACGGGCTTGTCGAAGACGGCGACTGACACCACGCTGATCGCCACGAGGACGACGCTGGCGATGATGCAGCCAATGGTCATCGTTTCCCAGCGCTTCTCGCTCTTCCGCGCATCCGCCAAGACGTCGAGCGCGGCATTCATCTCGGTACCAGGCGCCCTGATCAGATGCTCGATGAATCCCACGGCCGCAGCGAGCGAATTCCTATTCGCGGCATCGCGGTCGCGCTCTTCTTTTGCCGGATCCCTAGGCTCCGCCCCGGCACGGTCGGGATAAGAGTCGTCCGCGCTGTACACCTTGTAGAAGGGCAGCGCACCTCGTTTCGTTGCCATCTCGCCGATCGTCGGGTTACGGGCGAACCGCGACGAATAGATGATCTGCGCTGTCTTCGTCGCGGCCGCGCGGCGTGCCTCAGCCTTGTCGATCTCAGCGGAGATGTTCCAGCCGGCCGCCGATTGCGCGTCATCTGCCAGCTTAAGATCGCCGAACCAGCCCAGGTCTATCACCGCGATGTCGAAATGCCGTGTCGCGGCCAGATTCATGGCCTGGGAGTATGTGTTCGCCACCGTGACGTCGTAGCCGCGTTCGCGCAGCTCACCGACTATGCCACGCATTTTGACGAAAGCCCGGACGAACCCCTCACTCGCCTTGCCGTCGTATTTCTGTGAGATCGCCTCGCTTATTTCCCGATCCGGGATCTTGTCTTCCGGGATCTGATCGTCGGCAAACAGAATCGTGGTTACCATCGATATCCCCCAGGTGCCACGGCAGAATCCTGGAATGAGGGTAAGCGGCGGCGTACGGCGCTGTCGAGCAGATAGGCCACGTCGGTCTCCCATCTGGCGGGGTCGGGCTCCGCGGACGGGTCGGTGATGTACTGCTCGAACCGGGACGCCCAGGCGCCTCCCTCAGGCGTGTCCTTCATGTCGAATTCCAGGCCGTGGTCTTGCGCCCACTGCTGCAGAGCGGCGTTCGCAGGAATGAGCCCGTCGGGCCCGTCGTAGGGCCCGGTGTGCCGCAGCACGAGGTAGCGGCCGGCGGGCAGTACGCCCGGCCGGATGCGCTCGGTCCCGGTCACGGGTGCGGCGACAGGCACGCCGAGTTCGAGTTGCAGCAGCGCTTCCATGTCGATGACGAGAAAGCGGATGAACGGCGGGCCCGCGGGCGCGGTCCCGGTGCCGGCCAGCCAGCCGAACAGTTCGGGGAAGGCCCCGTCGACGGCGGCCGAGATGCCTCCCATGGGCACGGTCGCCTGGATTCCCGCGTAGTGCTGCGCGGCGCGTTCCTCAATCTTCGGTTCCTGGCTCACGGCTGCCTATCCTTTCGTGTCGGCGCGTTTCTTGTGACGGCCGCGGGCAGGAAAACTCATCGTTGACACGAGGAGGCGACGCGATGCGGATCGCAGTGGCCGGCGCGACCGGCCGGATCGGGCAGCTCACCGTCGACGTGCTGGAACGCGCTGGCCACGAGGCCGTGCCGGTCAGCCGCGAGTCCGGAGTCGACGCCTACACCGGCGCCGGCCTGGACGCCGCGCTGCGGGGCGCCGGCGCGGTCATCGACGCCACCAACACCCCGGCACAAGACGAGGCCGAGGTCGTGGACTTCTTCGGCACCGTCACGGGGAACCTGCTGGCCGCCGGGGAACGCGCGGGGGTGCGCCACCACGTTCTGCTGTCCATCGTGGGCATCGACCGTAATCAGCGGTCCGCGCATTACGCGGGCAAGCGGGAACAGGAGCGGCTGGCCAAGGCGGGGCCGGTGCCGTGGAGCATCGTCAGGGCGACCCAGTTCCACGACTTCGCGGCCATGGTGGCCGGGTGGACGCTGCGGGACGGCACCGCCACCATCGCCCCGCTGCTCGTGCAGCCGATCGCGCCCGCCGACGTGGCCGCCGTGCTCGCCGAGACCGCGGCCGCGGCGCCGCTGCTGGCGACGCTGGACATCGCCGGGCCGCGCACGGAGGACCTCGTGGACATGGCCCGCCGCACGTTCGCCGCCCGCGGTCAGGACGTCACGCTGGTGCCGACCTGGCGTGGCATCTTCGGCACCGACATGGCCGGCGAAGTCCTGCTGCCCGGGCCGGAGGCCCGGCTGACCCCCACCACGTTCGACGACTGGCTCGCCGCCGGCGCGCGGTAGGGGTCTAGCTGAGCCTTGGGAGTCAGCCGCTTACGTTTCGGATGATTACTCCTCGTCCCCGCGCAGGAGGCACAGGCCGTCGACCGCGGTGAAGCCGGCCGGGCCGTAGACCAGCGGGTTGATGTCGAACGTGTCGATCCAGTCCCGGCCGGACGCCGCCAGCGTGCCCGCGCTGACCAGGATGGCGGCCAGCGCGTCGCGGTCCCAGGGCCGCTTGCCGCGCAGGCCGTCGAGCACGCGGAGGTCATCGAACTCGGCGATCAGCTCGGTGGCGTCCGCCAGGGTGAACGGCGCCATCCGCCCGCTGACCCGGCCGAAGACCTCCACGAACACCCCGCCGAGGCCGAAGGCGACCACCGGGCCCAGCTCGGACTGGGCGCGGATCCCGATGAACGCCTCACCCTCGACCGCCACCATCGGCTGCACGGCCACCAGGGCGGGCAGGCCGTCCAGGCTGGCCAGCGCGCGAAGCTCGCTGACCGCCGCCTCCAGCCCGCCGGCGGGCACGGCGAGCCGGACGGCGCCGTGTTCCGTGCGGTGGGCCACGTCGGCGAGCTTCACCACGTAGGGGCCGTCGAACGGCACGGAGCGCGCTTCGGCTGCGCTGGCGTCTGGCGGGACCAGGTGGTAGGGCGCGACCGGAATCCCGGCCGTCGCGAGCAGGTCCATCGTGGCCGCGAACGGCAGCATCGGGCCGGCCTCGCTGGTGACCGGCGCGACGCCGGGCCGTGCTGTGGCCGGCACCAGCCGCGGGTCGTTCAGCCGGGCGTCCGGCCGGGAGCGGACGAAACGCGCCATCGTGTTCAGGCCGCGCAGGCAGCCGCGCAGGCCGTTGCCGATCGCGACGCCGTACTCGCTGCGGACTTCCTCCAGCCACTGGCCGCCGTTCCCGCCCAGCGGCGCGATGATCGTGGGGCGGCCCCCGGCTTCCTGGGTGCGCTTGGCGAAGCCCTCCGCGCTGTACCGTGCCTTGACATCCCACTCGGCGAACTGGCTGAGGAAGATGTTCGTGTCGAATTCGGGCGCGGCCAGGTAGGTGTCCATGATGCTGGTGACGATCTCCGGCCTGGAGCCCATGAACCCGGTGGCGTCCAGCGGGTTGGGCACGGTCGCGCCGGGCACGGTCGAGGCGATGAAGTCCGAGAGCCGCTCGACCTCGGGAATGTCGACGCCTTCCTCGTCGGCCAGGTCCGCCGCCATCGCGGCGAAGCCGCCCGTCCCGGTGAAGACGAACACCCCGTTGACCGGTGACCAGCTGGAGCGGGGCAGCTGCTCGAGGAACTGCATCCGGTCCACCATCTCGTCGATCTCGTCCGCGCGCAGGATGGCTGCCTGCTTGAAGGCCTGCTCGTACACCCAGGCGTCGCCCGTGAGCGTGCCGGTGTGCGACTTGGCCATCCGCTGGGTGCGATCGGTGCGGGCCAGCTTGACCGCCACGATCGGCTTCCCGGCCTCGCGCGCCCTTGCCGCGGCGGCGAAGAAGGCGTCCGGGCGCCGGATCTTCTCCACCACCAGGCAGATGATCTCGGTGTCGGGGTCCTCGACCAGGTAGTCCAGGTAGTCGGCCATGTCGGTGACCGGCTCGTTGCCCGCCGAGATCATCATGTTGAAGCCGACACCGCCGGCCCGCCAGGCCGCCGCGCCCACGGCCTCGATGGTGGCGCCGCTGTGCGCGATCATCGAGACCTTCCCCGGCCGCCGTGAGAAGTGCGGCAGCATGGTCAGGTCCAGTTTCTTCGGCACGTTGATGTAGCCGACGCCGTTGGGCCCGATGATCGGGATGTTCGCGGCCCACGCCGCGGCGCTCACCCGCTCCTGCAGGACGGCGCCGTCGCTGTCGGCTTCCGCGAACCCGCCGGCGATCGTGATCACGCCGCCCGCGCCGCACTCGCACGCCTCCTCGACCAGGTCGGTGGTGCGCTCGGCGTTCATCAGGCTGAAGACGGCGTCGATCGGCTTGCCGATGGCGCGCAGGCTGGGGTGCGACGTCTGGCCGAAGACGGACTCGTACCGCGGGTTGACGAAGAACACGTCCGCGTCGCTGTCCAGCGTGCCCAGCGTGTGCGGGGCGAACGGGTTGGTCTCGCTGGCACCCACGATCGCGACGGTCTTGGGGTTGAGCACTCGATCCAGCGGCGGCCGGGAGCTCGGACCGCTCGGGACGGGAGAAGACATTTGCGTTGACCTCACACGCTTAGGCCGATGAGCTTGGTTTCCAGGTATTCGGCGATACCTTCCTGGCCGCCTTCACGGCCGAGCCCGCTCTCCTTCATGCCGCCGAACGGGGCCGCGGCGGAGGTCGGGTTGATGTCGTTGACGCCGACGATGGCGAATCGCAGCGCCTCGCTGACCCGGATAGCGCGGGACAAGTCCCTGGTGTAGATGTAGGACGCCAGCCCGTAGGCGGTGTCGTTGGCCATGTCGATGACCTGCTGCTCATCGTCGAACGGGGTCACCGCGGCGATCGGGCCGAAGGTCTCCTCCCGGTAGATGAGCATCTCTGGGGTGATCTCCGAGAGCAGCGTCGGCGCCCAGAAGGCGCCGGCGTCGTAGCCGTCCCCGGCGAGGCGTTCGCCGCCGGCCAGCAGCTGGGCGCCCTTCCCGACCGCGTCGGTGACGTGGCGCTCCATCTTCTCCACGGCGCCCTCGTCGATCAGCGGGCCGACCGTGATCCCCGGCTGCGCTCCGTTGCCTGGGCGCAGCGCGGCGACCCGTTCCGACAGCTCGCGCAGGAACTCGGGATAGATGTCGCGGTGCACGAAGATGCGGTTCGGCGAGATGCAGGCCTGGCCGGTGTTGAGGAACTTGACCAGGGCCGCGCCCTTGGCGGCGTACACCGGGTCGGCGTCGTTGAACACGAGGAACGGCGCGTGCCCGCCGAGTTCGAGCGACACCCGCTTGACCGTGCCTGCCGCCTCCGCGGCCAGCAGCTTGCCTACGTCCGTGGATCCGGTGAACGTGAGCTTGCGGACCGCGTCGCTCCCTAGCAGCGCCCGGCCGACAGGAGCCGGGTCGCTGGTGGTCACCAGGTTGACCACGCCTGGCGGCAGGCCGGCCTCCTCGAGCAGCTGGATGACGGCCACCGCGCACAGCGGCGTCTGCTCGGCTGGCTTGAGCACCACCGTGCACCCGGCCGCCAGCGCCGGCCCGACCTTGCGCGTGATCATCGACATGGGGTAGTTCCACGGCGTGATCGCCGCCACGATGCCGACCGGCTGGCGCACCGTGACGAAGCGCTGGTCGCTGCGCGCGGACGGGATCGTCGTGCCGTAGATCCGCTTGGCCTCCTCGGCGAACCAGGTGAGGAAGTCCGCCGCGTACCTGACCTCGTTGCGGGCGGCGCGCAGCGGCTTGCCCTGCTCGGCGGTCATCAGCAGCGCCAGGTCGTCGGCGCGCTCGGTCATGAGCCGGTGCGCCTCGGCCAGCACCGCGGCGCGCTCATACGCCGTCTTGGCGGCCCAGCTAGCGGCCGCGGCCTGCGCGGCGGCGACGGCTTCGGCGACCTCGGCCGCACCGGCGTCGCTGACCATCCCGAGCAGTTCCGAGGTGGCCGGGTTGCGGGACGCGAAGGTAGCGCCTGACGCGGCGTGCCGCCACTTGCCGTCAATGAACAGGGTGCCGTTTTCCACCACTGGCGATGACATACTCACCTTTCCTGGGCCTGACGCCGGTTCGCCAGCACCTGGCTGAACGGCACGTCCTTATCTGGGGTCGCCTCCCGCGGCAGCCCGAGTACCCGCTCGCTGATCCCGTTGCGCTGCATCTCGCTGCTGCCGCCGGCGATCGTGCCGATCCGCGCGCCCAGCCAGCGCTGCGCGTGAATGCCGACCGGGTCGCCGGCGTCGGCCATCATGGCCCGCGTGCCGCCGACCTCGAGCGCGATCTCCTTGATGCGGTACTGCGAGAGCCCGCTCATGAGCCTGACCAGGGACGCGGCCGGCGGCGGCATCCGGCCCGCCCGCAGCTGCGCGTTGACGCGGCTGATTGTGGGGTTGGCCAGCGTCTCGAGGACGATCGCCTCGCCGATCAGCTGCCTGGCGTTCGGGTCCTTGTCGCGGCCCACGGCGCGGGCCAGCGCGACCAGCTCGCCGATCGTGTCCGCCTCGCCCTCGCCGCCGCCCGGCGACACGTGGTCGTTGAGGCTGTTGCCGCCGACCATGTTCCGCTCGTGGAACAGCAGGCCGGACGCGATCCGCCAGCCGTCGTTCTCCGTGCCGATGAGGTTGGCCGCCGGGACCATCGCGTCGTCGAAGAACTCCTGGCAGAAGTGCGATCCGCCGGTGACGAGCTTGATCGGGGTCACGGTCACGCCGGCGCTGCGGATCGGCAGGTACAGCATCGACAGCCCCCGGTGCTTGGGCACGTCGGGGTTGGTCCTGACGAGCACCATGGCGTAGTCGGAGAAGTGCGCGCCGGTGCTCCAGATCTTCGAGCCGTTGACGACGAACGTGTCGCCGTCGCGTTCGGCCCTGGTCAGCAGGCCGGCCAGGTCCGAGCCGCCGCTCGGCTCGGACAGGAACTGCACCCACAGCTCCCGGCCGTCGAGTATGGCCGGGAGGTGCCTTTGTTTTTGCTCGTGGGTGCCGAACTCGAGCAGCGTCGGCCCGAGGATCCCGTGCGTCACGTTGAACGTGGACGGCAGCCGGCAGGTGGCGGTCGCCTCCCGCCAGGCCAGCTGGTGCTCGCGGGTAAGGCCAAGGCCGCCGTACTCGACCGGGTACCTGATGCCGGCGAACCCGGCGTCGAAGATGAGCTTCTGCAGCTCCCTCGCCTCGGCGACGACGCGGAGCTCCTCCTCGTCGTCGACGTACAGGCCCTCAGGGCCGCCGGCGGGCGGCAGGTTCTTCGCCGCCCACACGCGGGCCCGCGCGCCGAAGGCCTCCGGGCTCTCTTGCTCGCTAGTCATGCGCTCGTTCTCCGCTTTCTTCGCTCAGAGTCCGATCAGCCGGCACAGGCGCTCCCTGTGCTGGGCCGGCGATCCGTAGAGGAATTTGTTCGCCGTCGCCCGGCGCAGGTACAGGTGCAGGTCGTGTTCCCAGGTCATCCCGATGCCGCCGAACAGCTGCCCGCAGTCGGAGATGATCGTCAGCGACTGGTCGCCGATGTGCGCCTTGGTCACGCTGGCGAGCTGCGCGCAGTTGTCGTCTCCGGCCGCGAACGCCCTGGCCAGCGCAGTCGACAAGCCGAGCGACGCCTCCATCCAGAGCTTGTGGTCGGCGATCCGGTGCTTGAGCGCCTGGTAGGACGCCAGCGGCCGGCCGAACGTGTAGCGGCTCCTGACGTAATCCAGCGTCACGTCGAAGATCCGCTCGAGCAGGCCCACGGTCTCGGCGGCCTGCAGCGTGAGCGCCAGCTGGTACTGCCGGGCCAGGCTTTTCTCGATGGCGCCAGGCTCCCCCACGGCAGCGCTCGCGCTCACCCGGACGTCCCGCAGCGTGACGTCCCCGAACAGCCGCCCGAGGTCGTACTGCGGCAGCATCCGGACGGTCAAGCCTGGTGAGTCGCGCGGGACGAGGAACTGGGCCATCCCGCCGTCGGTGCGCGCGGTCACCAGGAACACGCCGGCGACGTCGGCCGCTTCCACCGACGACTTCTCGCCGCTGAGCACCCAGTCATCGCCGTCGCGGCCAGCGCTGGTGTTCGCTTCCGCCGGGTCCCACGAGTCCGGCGCCTCGCCCACCGCCCAGGTGGCCAGCAGCGACCCCTCGGCGAGCTGTGGCAGGTACTCCTCCTTCTGCTGCTGGGTCCCGGTCTGCGCGAGCGTGTCCGCCACGACCGAGCCGGGCAGCAGCGGGCCCGGCGCGATCTGCCGGCCCATCTCCTCAGCGACGATGACCAGATCGAGCACGGGCTCGTCGCTGCCGGCGCCGCCGTACTCCTCGGGCACCAGCATCGCGGCCACGCCGAGCTCGGCGGCCCGCGACCAGTAGCCGGGGGCGAGCGGCGGCTCGCCTGCCGCGGCCCGCTGCCTGACCGCGGACAGCGGCGCCTCGTGCTCGAGGAACTTGCGCACCGTCTCTTGCAGGAACCGCTGCTCGTCGGAAAGCTCTATGTCCACATGTCCTCCTCCGGGCCGTTCTCATGGCCCGGCCTTTCACCGGGATTCAGCTGGCGGGCTCGAACGTGAACAGCGTCCAGTCCGGTGTCACGTCCTCGTAGGCGATCTGCACCGGCATGCCGATCCTGACCGTCTCCGGGTCGGTGCCGGTCACGCTCGCGATCATCCGGAACCCCTCCGCCATCGTCACGTGCGCGAGCACGTACGGCGCGTCCGCCTGGTAGGCCGCGGTCGGCGCGCGCCGGACGACCGTGTAGGTATAGACGTCGCCGCGGCCGCTGATCGGGGTCCAGGTGGCCCGCAGGCTGTGGCACTTCGGGCAGATGTCCTTCGGGATATACCGGAACGTGCCGCAGTCGTCGCAGCGCTGCACCTTGACCGCGCGCTCCTTCAGCGAGTCCCAGAACGGCCGGTGCGAGTCCGGTATCCCCTCCGGCAGGAACTTCTGGTAGTCGCTCATCATGCCCTCCCGAGAATGGCCGCGGAGTGCGCCTGCTGCGCTCCACCGACACCGTTGAGGAAACCGAGCCGCGCGTCTTCGACCTGACGGTCGCCTGCTTCGTGCCGGAGTTGTTCCACCAGCTCGATCAGGGTAAATACGCCGCACAGGCCCGCGTGGCTGAAGGACAGGAAGCCGCCGGAGGTATTGGTCGGCAGCCTGCCGCCGATCGCCGTGCCGCCCTTCTCCACGAACGCGCCGCCCTCGCCCTTCGCGCAGAATCCGGCGTCCTCGAGCCCCATCAGCACGCCGATCGTGAAGTGGTCACCGATGCCGGCCACGTCGATCTCGTCCCTGCTCACGCCCGCCATGCCGAAGGCGGTGTCGGCCGCCGACGTCGCGGCGGGGAACTCGGTGAGCTTCTCCACCGCGTTCGGGTCGATGTGGCTGTGCCCCTCGCCGTAGCCGAGCAGCGTGACCGGCGCGTGGCGGCCGATGCTGGCCGCGTTCGCGGCGCTCGTCACGATGACCGCGCCGCCGCCCTGGTTGATGGAGCAGCAGTCGAACAAGTGCAGCGGGTCGGCGACCAGCCGTGAGCCGACGACGTCCTCCACGGTCAGCTCACCGCGGTGGCCGTGCACCGACAGCGGGTGCAGGGTCGCGCCGTGCCGCTGCGCCACCGCGATCTCGGCCAGCTGCTCGGACGTGGTGCCGTACTCGTACATGTGGCGCATCGCCAGCGTCGCGTAGTCCGATACCCGGGTCGTGCCGTACACGTACTCGTAGGGCCCGCTGAGCTTGGCCATCGCCGCGACGGCCTCGTCCCTGTTGGCACTGGCGTAGCCGGCCGCCTGGCCGGCGACCGCGTTGGCGATCACGACCACCTCGGCCAGGCCGTGGGCCACCGCGTACGCGGCCAGGTTGAGCCCGGCCGCGGTGGACCCGGCGCCCACCGTGTTCCTCGCGTGGAACCTGATCGGGTGACCGAGCTGCTCGGCGAGACCGGGGGCGGGCATGAGCTCCCGCAGCCCCACGCCCACGGGGCCTTCCGCGACCAGGCCGTCTATGTCACCGACGCTGAGGCCGGCGTCCTCGCAGGCGCCGCGGACCGTTTCCCACCAGACTTCCGGCTGGGTGCGGTCGCTCAAGTCTCCCTGCTTCGTCTGGTAGACCCCTGCGACTGCTACGTCAGCGAGTCTTCCCATACCACCCTCCATCTACGGGCTTTACCATTGATAGTTCGCTTAGTATCGAATGATTTACCTCGCCGCATGGTCGCGTCAAGAGGGAAAACCGCCGGCTGCCGGCGAGCGGCCGCCGTCGCGGCCGAGTTCTGCCAGCCCACGCAGCAGATAGTCGGTCACGGCGGCCGGAGTAAGCCCCAGCTCGGCCGCGCGGCGCCCCAGTGCGCGCGCGTTCCAGAACTCGAAGCCGCCGAGGCCCGCGTAGTACTCGTCCATCATGCTGTCGCCAATGTGCAGGTACCGGCACCCTGGGTAGCGGCCCGGAAGCTGGGGCAACTGCTGCTTGAGCACGGTGAAGTCCACCTGGACGGCGCCCGCCAGCCAGAATTCGCGCTGGTCGGCGAGGGCCCGGTCGGACGAGCTCCCGACCAGCGCGCCGGCTTCGGCGGCCCGGCGGGCGAACTCGAAGGTGACCGGGCCCGGCGGGTCGCCGCGCTCCAGCGTGCCGTCGATGTCGAGGCTGACCAGTATCACCCCGCGCTCACTTCCTGCTGCCCGAGCCGACGCAGGGGCTTGCCTGGACCGGCTAATTGTACGAAACTTGTGTCAATCTCAAACAGTTTAACCACGCAACAGTGTCAACAGAAGTGGTCGGGCGGAGTCGCTGTCGCGGCTCGCGGCCTTGCCAGGGCACCGCTGTTCAAGGAGGAACACATGTCGGACTTGCTTGTCGAGCGCCAGGGGCACGTCACCGTCTTCACGCTCAACAGGCCGCAGAAGCTCAACTCCCTCGGCGGCACGCTCAGCGAGGAGTTGACCAGCGGAATGGCCGAGTTCAACGCCGACCACGACCAGTACGTCGCGATCATCACCGGCGCGGGTGACCGTGCGTTCTCGTCCGGCGCGGACCTGACGGAAATGACCGAGCGGAACGCGAAGGGCGCCCCGAACGTGGGCACGACCAGCGTGGACCTGTGGGGCGTGGGCACCAGCGCCAAGCCCGTCATCGCGGCGGTCAACGGGCTGGCCGTGGCGGGCGGCCTCGAACTGTCGCTGAACTGCGACATCCGGATCGCCGCCGAAGAGGCCTGGTTCGGCGTGTTCGAGGCCAAGCGCGGCATCATGGCGGGCATCGCCGTCAACCTGCTGCCCAGGTACATCCCCTTCGGGGACGCCCTGTACATGCTCATGACCGCGGACCGGGTCACGGCCGCCGACGCGCTGCGCCTCGGCCTGGTGCAGAAGGTGGTGCCGCGGGATCAGCTCATGGAGGAGAGCCTGCGGGTCGCGCAGATGATCGCCAGCAACTCGCAGGTCGCGGTCCAGGCCGCCAAGCGGGTGGCGTACTTCTGGCGGAACCTCGCCGTCCGCGAGTCGCTCGAGTACTACCAGTCGATCAACCAGCGGCTGATGCTCTGCGACGACGTCCTCGAGGGCCCGCGAGCCTTCGCGGAGAAGCGCGAGCCGAAGTTCTCCAACCGCTGGCCGGAGAACACAGGTAACCGAGCTTAACTCTGCGGTCACGTCGCCGTAACGAAGCCGATCCCGGGCCTTGACGCGGCCTTGGCGCAGGGTTAGTTTTCGAAATCTATCAACCTTTGAAAGTGAATCGCGATGTCCATAAAACCGTTGAGCGGGCCGCGGCGGCTGCGCCGCCGCGGCTAGGTGGAGGGCATGGTATGAGCCACACTGGGTCCGCAAGCACGGCACCCGCCGCCGCCGGCACCAGGGCGGAGAGCGAGCCGCTGCTGGTCGCGGACGGCGTCGGCAAGAAGTTCGGCGGCGTATGGGCCGTGGAGGACGTCGCGCTCCGCATCCCGCGCAACGAGATCCTCGGCATCATCGGCCCCAACGGCGCGGGCAAGACCACGCTCTTCAACGTCATCGCCGGGGCGCTGCTGCCCAGCGCGGGCCGGATCGTCTTCCGCGGGCAGGACATCACCCGGCGTCCGCCGCACCAGCGCGCGCGTCGCGGCATCGGGCGGACGTTTCAGCTGACCAGGCCGATTCGCTCGCTGTCGGTGGCAGAAAACCTGCACGTCGCGGCCCTCGCCAGCGGGGCAAAGCCCGGAGAGGCACGGCAGCGCACCGAGCGGACCCTGGCCTTCCTCGGGCTGGAGCCGATGCAGGCAAAGCGGGGCGCCGACCTGAACGCGGTCGAAGCCAAGCGTCTCGAGGTGGGCCGGGCCCTCGCCACCGGGCCCTCCCTGCTGCTGCTCGACGAAATATTCAGCGGCTCGAACGCCGACGAGGTCGATGAGCTCATCGACCTCGTCCGGCAGCTTCGCCAGGACGGGCTGACCGTCCTGGTGATCGAGCACAACGTACGGGCCATCCGGGGCGTCGCGGACCGGGTCGTGGCCATGAACGCAGGCAAGGTCATCAGCGAGGGAACTGCCGAGCACGTGTTCGGCGATCCCCAAGTCGTAGAGAGCTACCTTGGACAGCACAGTCAAGCTTGAGGTGAATGCCCTGTCAGTACGGCGGGGCGGGCTTCGCGTCGTCAGCGAGGTTTCCTTCGAAGTGCCCGCGGGCCAGATCGTGGGCATCGTCGGCCTGAACGGCGCCGGGAAGTCCAGCCTGCTCGCCTGCCTCGGCGGGGAACTGCCCGTCGACTCGGGCCAGCTCCGGCTGGCCGGCCAGGACCTGACCCGCGCTCCGTCCTGGGAGCGGTGCGGGCACGGGATCGTGCTCATCCCCGAGCGACGCCGGCTCTTCGGCACGCTGTCGGTGATGGACAACCTGCTGATCGGCGGCCACCTGCGAACCAAGCAGGAGCGCCGCGAAGGCCTCGATCAGATCTACACCCTCTTCCCTGCCCTGCGTGACAAACAGCACCAGAAGGCCAGGGAACTCTCCGGCGGGCAGCAGCAGATGCTGGCCGTCGGGCGCGGCCTGATGGCCAGGCCGAAGATCCTCATGCTCGACGAGCCGTCAGAGGGACTGGCGCCGGTGGTGGTCACCCAGGTGTTCGGCGCCATCGGCTCGCTCTGCCGCGAGATGGGCCTCGGCGTGCTGCTGGCCGAGCAGAACGCCGCGGTCGCCGAGATCGCGAACACCTTGGTCTTTATGCAGGACGGACGTGTCACTGAGTCCCGGCCGGTCGACCGATCGGACGTGGCGAACATCGCGCGGGTCGTGTTCGGAGGCTGAACACCCGCTTGTCACCCAGATGGGCATCCAGCAACAGGAGGCTGAGATGGCTTTTAACAAGAGACAGCTAATCGTGGCGCTAGGGGGGACCTGTGCCTTGCTCGTCGCAGCCTGCTCGTCGAGCGCGAGCAGCAGCGGTTCCGGCAGTGCCGCCGCCGCAGGAGGAGGCAGCAGCTCTTCAACCAAGAGCGTCCTCATCTGCAACGTCACCGACTTGAGCGGCGTGCAGGCACCGCTCGCCGCGACCGAGGACGCCGGCGGAATCGCCGCGGCCGACATCATCAACGCGGCGGGCGGCATCAAGTCGCTCGGCGGCGCCAAGCTCGTCGTGCAGAAGTTCGACACGCAGAGCAACCCCGACATGGGCGCTCCCGAGGCCACCAAGGCGGTGGGCGCGGGGTGCAAGGCGATCTGGGGCGGCGAGATCACCGACACCGTGCTGGCCGGCACGGCCGTCACGCACCGGGCCGACGTTCCCTGGATGGACATCGGCGGCATTGGCGACGAGGTCCACCAGCGAAACTTCAACGATGTCTTCCAGACCCTGACGACCACCGACATCGCCGAGGCCTACTACACGATGATGAAGGCCGCGGACACCTCGCTCGGCATCACCGATCCCACCGTCGGCCTGTCGGTCAGCGACACCACCTACGGCCAGGAGTTCTACAGCGCCTGGACGGCGCTGAACAAGAACGGGCCGTTCAAGGTCGTGACGAACGTCAGCTATCCGCTGACCACGACGGACTTCTCCTCCATCGCCGACCGGATGGTCTCGCAGCACCCGCAGATCCTGTTCAACATGGGCTACCCCGCCGACGGCATCGCGCTCGCCCGGCTGTTCAAGCAGACCTTCCACACCACGGCCAAGGCGTTCTTCAGCACCGCGGAATCGGCGGTGGCGGTGCCGCAGCTGAACGCGCTGGCCCAGGGCCAGCTCTTCAGCGCGTCGAGCCCGCCCACCTCCAACCCGGCGCTGGCGAAGTTCAACCAGGTCTACCAGGCCAACACCGGATCCGCGCCGAGCATCGAGGCCTGGCAGGGGTACACCGCGGTGATGTTCATCGCGGCCGCGCTCGAGAAGGCGGGCAGCACCAGCGGATCGGCCCTCGCGTCCGCCATACACGGCGTCACGCTCACTTCGTCCAACGGCAACATCTTCCCGGAGACGCTGGGCTTCAGCTCTGACGGGTCGCCGAGCTATGCCCCGTACTACTGGCAGCAGGACCAGAGCGGGAAGCTCGTCTACGTGTATCCGCCGGACATGAAGCAGGCCAGCCTCATCACGTACGCCGGCTAACGCGGGACCGCTCGCTACCGACACAGTAGGGAACAGGCATGTATTTCGCTCAGCTGCTCATCCTGGGTTTGCTGGCCGGCGCCGTGCTCAGCCTGGTCGCCATCGGATTCACGCTGGTGATCGGGGTTGGGAAGATCGCCAACTTCGCGCACGGAGCCTTCGTGGCGGGGGGCATGTACCTGGGGTACGAGGCCTACGTCGCCTGGCATATCAGCCCGTACCTCACCCTGCTGCCCGCCCTGGCGTTCTTCGCGCTGGTCGGGTGGGCGGTGGCGGAGGTATTCGAACAGCGCGGGCGGAAGGTTGGAGAGGTGGGCGAGCTCCTGGTGGGGCTCGCCCTCCTCCTCCTGATCAACGGCCTGCTCGAAGTCGCCTTCACCGACAACCCTCGCAGCCTGACCGGGGTGAACATCGGCTCCCTCTCCGTCACCGGGATCAGCATCCCGTGGACGGAGCTGGTCGCCGCCATCTTCACCTTCGCGGTGGCCGGCGGCCTGCACGTGCTGGTCAGGACGTCCAGATGGGGCCGCGCCATGCGGGCCACGGCGGAAGATCCCGTGGTGGCCGGCCTGCAGGGCATCAGAGTACCCATCGTGCAGCGCATGGCCGTGACGCTCTCCATCGTGGTCGCGGGGCTCGCGGGCGTGATCATCGCGCCGTTCACCGTGCTGACCCCGAGCGCGGGAACGACGTTCCTGATCTCCGCGTTCGCCGTCGTGGTGCTCGGCGGCATCGGCAGCACCGCGGGCGCCGTGCTGGCCGGCCTCGCGATCGGCATCATCGACTCCATGGCGGCGGGCTACCTCTCGTCCTACTGGACGACGCTAGCGCCGCTGCTGATCATCCTCGGCTACCTGCTGATCCGACCGAACCGGGTGACGACATGACAAACCGTGCTGCTGCCCTCGCCACCAGGTACCGGGGCCCGCTCGCCCTGCTCGCCGTGCTCGTCGTCGGCTGGCTCGTGGCCGGCGCGGTGGACGCGACGACCGTCACGATCCTGGTGCTGGCGCTGTACTACTCGATCGGCGGCTTGTCGTTCAACTTCCTGTACGGCTCGCTCGGCATCTTCTCGCTGGCCCAGCCGGTGTTCGTCGCCGTCGGCGGGTACACGAGCATCTACCTGTACAACACCTACGGCATCTCGCCGTGGCTGTCGCTCTTCATCGCGCCAGTGATCGCCGCGATCATCGCGCTGCCGATCGCGCTGGTGGCGACCCGGATCGGCGGCGGCGCGGTGCTGACGGCGCTGGTAACGCTGATCGTCGCCGAAGCGGCCACGCCGCTGCTCATCGCGATCAAGCCGCTGGGCGGCGCGATCGGGCTCTACGCCAAGTCACCGCCGAACCCGACCTTCTGGGACATGCAGTTCGCCAACGGCGCCGACTTCGTGAAGATCCTGCTGGTGATCAACGTGCTGCTGATCGGGTTCTGGATGTGGTGGCGGCATAGCAAGTACGGGCTGTTCACGACCGCGGTCAAGGACGCGCCCGAGGCCGCCGCGTCGGTGGGGGTCGCGAACGCGCGGATAAGGCTCAGCGTGTTCCTGGTCGCGGCGATGCTGGCCGCGCCCGCGGGCGTGGTCTACGCCCAGTACAACCTGCTGACGTCGCCGGACCTGTTCCTCGGGGCCACGGCGATGTTCCAGTTCATCGTCGTCGCGCTAGTCGGCGGAGCGGCGAGGCCATGGGGAGCGCTCGTCGGCTCCCTCATCATCACGTGGCTGTCGCAGGAGGTCTCCAACTGGTCCGGCGGCAACGCGGGGGCCGCGCCGCTGACCTTCGCCGTGATCTTCGTGATCATGGCGCTGATCGTGCCGCGCGGAATATCAGGCACCTGGGAGCGGATCGTCGAACGGCGCCGGCCTAAGGTGAGCGCCAGCCTCGGGCCGATCGCGGCGGGACGGAGCGCAGCGCCCGGCGACGGACCTGGCGCGGCGGCCCGGCGCGAGGCGGACGGCGAGGGCGTGACCAGCCCCCGGATCACGGCGACGTGATCAGGGGGCCGATCGGCCGGAAGTACCAAAGACGGACGTCGGGGTCGAGGCTGGAGGTGCCGCGCATGCGCCCGGCCTCGGCCCTGGCCTTGTTCATCGCCTCGATGGCCGCTTCAGGGCTGTCCGCTTCGACCTCGTAGACCGCCAGGTAGCGCTGATCGGGGGCGGCCGTCCCCCCGGTGGCCGCGAACTCGAACCGCTGGACGCTGCGCACCCCCTCGACGCCCACCACGTCGTGCACGTGCTCCTCGTCGTACCACCGGTTGAACTCGGCGTCGGCGCCGTCGGCCGGATTGGCCAGCACGAGCCACAGGAATCTGGCCATCGCTTCTCTCCTTATCGCGTGGCCGGGCGGTCCAGCCTGCGGGTCTTGTCACGGAACAGGGCACACCCAGAGGCGTGCAGCACCACCGCGTCCCGCAGTTCGAGCAGCGGGAGCTTGGCCAGCGTCCTGGCGATCTTTCCCGAATAGGGCGCCTCTGTGTCTGAAGGGGTGCCGAACCGCACCGAGCCCGCGCCGCGCCGTGCCCAGTCATACGGGGTCGACATGTACAGCGCGGTGGGATAGTCGGCATCCGGCACCCCGTGGGGTCCCGGCAGGTACTTCCAGTTGAGCCCCACCGAGTTGCGGCCCGCGGCGGTCAGCGGCGCCAGCTGCTCCGGTGTCAGGTCCGACAGGTCGTGCAGCGTGCCCTCGACCAGCAGCGCGTCGTACTCTCGGCACGAGAAGCTGAATTCCGGCGCGGTCACGTCGACGTCGGGGATCTGCCCGAACAGCTTCGGCGATCCCATCAGCTCCCGGCCGGCCAGGATCGGCGCGCAGTCCGATTCCCAGATGGCGAGCGTGTAGCGGCCGCGCACCTCCTCGGGCCCCGCCACGTACGCGGCCGGGGTGCCCACCGAGACGATGTTGTAGTCACGGCCGCCCATCCAGTCCATGCCGACCATGCGCGTGTAGGTCACGCTGACCGCCGGATCGCCGACAGGCTCGAACCAGTGCGGCATGAGCCTTACCAGCGCGTCGGTCTCGGTCGCGAACGTCAGCGTCGCGGTGTAGGTCTGGAATCCCTCGCTGACCGGGATCGCCGCGGAGTCGCCGAACGCGACGGGCATGTCATACCGGGCGCCCGGCCGCAGTGTCACGCTCATCTCACTCACCTTCGTTCCTCTCGTGCCGAGTACGGAAATCTGGCGCGGCCTGGTGCGATTGGGAACTACACGCCGACCGCGCGCGGACCGGACAGGTCCAGGTAGCTGACCGCGGTCAGATCGGGCACTGGGATAGCGCGCACCACGGGCAGCACCTGGTCGGCGAACATCCGCATGCTGCGCTCCACGTCGGCCAGCGGCATGTCGCCGAAGCTATGCAGCGTGATCAGGTGCGAGACGTTGCCAGCGGCCTGGATCTCGCGGATCCGCTCAATGAGGTACTCGGGAGTGCCGAAGATGCCGGCCGCGGTCTGGCTCTGGTAGGCCCGGTCGATCACTGCCCGGCGCTCCTGCGGTGACGCGTCCGGCATGAAGGAGGGACTGCCCAGCTTGTCATAGTGCCAGATGGTCTGGCCGGTGGTGGCCCGCCAGTAGCGCGTCGCGTACTCGTGCGCGTACCGCTGATCCTCATGGCAGAAGACTGTGATCGCCACGGCGGAGGTACTCGGGCCCCAGCCACGGGTGGCGCGGATCTCGTTGAAGGTCGCCATGCCCTCGGTCAGCGGCTCGATCCCGTGCAGGTTCGTGAACAGCGGCGCCGCTCCTGACTCGGCCGCCAGCTTCAGCGACTCCGGCGACGCCCAGGTCATCAGCATGTTCGCCGTCAGGTCTTCGGTGCGCGGCCTGGGCCTGATGACGGTGCGCGGTATCTGGAAGAACTCGCCCTCATAAGAGAAGTACTCCCGGGTCAGCGCGGTCCGCAGGACGTCGAGGACCTCGACCATCCGCTCCCGTGAGGTGTCGTACGGAATCTCGAAGCCGTTGAACTCCCTGGCGGCTGCCCCGCGCCCCATGCCGATGTTGAGCCGCCTGCCCCTGAGCACGTTGTCCAGCACCGAGATGCTCTCGGCCAGCCGCAGCGGGTGGTGCCACGGCAGCACCAGCACCATCGTGCCCAGCTCGATCCGCGACGTGCGGCCCGCTACGTAGGTGAGCAGCTGCGTCGGATTCGTCGTCATCCCGTACGGGCTGAAGTGGTGCTCGATGGTCCAGAACGAGTCGAAGCCCAGCGGCTCGACCAGGTCCGCGAGGTAAAGCTCGCGGTCGAGCTGCTGGGTGTCGGTGATCGGGTAGGGCCGGGAAAAGTCACCGGCCTGGATGCGCTCCTGCCACTCCGCGACGTTGCAGAACCAGGACGTGACGCCAACCTTCATATCCTGATGCTACGCGTCCGTCAAATAGTTGTAAATATTTCCAAACGTAGGGGAATGACTGATCACAGTCGGTGGCGCTATCAGGCGCGGCGTTGCCAGGCGTGGCGATACCGGAGTGAGGATGCCGCTTCCGCAGCGCGCTACCAGGTGAGGATGACCGCTTCCTCGGCGCTGTCCCTGGCCGCGGCGCGGCGCTTGCGAGCCTGGGCGGGCACGGCGTGCGCGTCGGTGCGCTTCTGCCTGCGCCCCATCATCGCCACGGAGCCGTCCTCCTCGCGGACCACGGGGCGCGGCGTCGGAGCCAGCTCCCACAGGTCGTCGAGCAGCTTGTGCAGCACGTCCCTGCGCAGCGAGTAGTAGTAGTTGCGGCCCGACTTGCGGACCTCGATCAGGCCCGCCTGGTGCAGGATCTTCGTGTGGTACGAGATCGTGGGCTTAGAGACGGGCAGCGTGTCCTCGAGCGTGACGCAGGCCAGCTCGTCGACCGATGCGATCTGCTGCATGATGTTCCACCGGACCGGATCGCTGAGAGCCTTGAAGATCTGGGTCGGCGGCTGCTGAGAGGTAGCGTCCACGATGGCGGTTCCCGGCTAGATGCGGATCCGCCAGTCATGTCGGGACGGCGGATTTACTTTCATAGTTATCATACGACACGGCTCGTAAAGTTATTCCGACGGCGTAGCGATTTCGCGGCACGGCAACCGTTCGCACTCGGCATCCGTTAACTCTGCGTGACATAAGGGCGACTCTGCCGTGCGTCAGCCCGCTGTGCAATACGATAGTTGTGAAAGTACTCACGGGGAGACTGAGCCTGATGACCGGCAAGCCATCGCCTGACCGTCCGCCGACCGATGTCTTCAGCGTGCTGAGCGACCCGGTCCGGTGGAGCATCATCGCCCAGATGGCCGAGGTTGACGAGCTAGCGTGCGTCACGCTGGAGAGCACGCTTCCCGTTGCGAAGCCCACCATCTCCTACCACGTCAAGATCCTGCAGAACGCCGGGCTGATCAACACCCGCAAGGAAGGGCGCAACTACTACTACTCCCTGCGCCGTGACGTGATCGAGGCCCTGATCGACCAGCTGTGGGCGCTGGCCCCGGGCCCCAGGCCTGTCACCGGCGGCCGGCCTGGCCCTGGGCGGGTCCGGCGCACGGCGGGCCGGCCGGCCGGAGAATCCGAGGCGCGCGTGGCCGGCGCGGCCGCTGTTCCCCTGTACCGGGCAGTGAATGACGACGGCGCCGAGGAGGGCATCCTCACCTGGTGACCCCGCACCGGTGACGGGCGCCGGCGCGCTGCCCTTAGTCGAGCAGCTCGACGAAGGACTTGAGCTGCCTGATGTTGCGGCACTCCTGCACCGCGTCACAGAACTGGCCGTACTTGGCGACCACCGAGTCACCGGTGTTCCATGCCGTCCTTGGCTCCGGATTCAGCCAGAACACGTGCCCGGCCCGCTCGGCGACAGCCTTGAGCGCGCCTTCGCACGGGTCGTGGTAGTTGTTGCGGGCATCCCCCAGGATGATGACCGTCGTCCGCCCGCGTACCTGCGCGCCCCACCGGTCCTGGAACGAGGACAGGGCGTGACCGTAGTCCGACCTGCCATCCAGCCACACCCCGCTGCCCGCTTCGTTGATCTGCCTGGCCGCCGCCACCACGTCGGGCGCCTGCTGCAGGACTCCGGTGACCTCGTCGACGCCGTCCGCGAACACGAAACTGCGGACCCGGGAGAATTGCGCGCGCAGCGCGTACATGAGCTGCAGCGTGAAGGCCGCGAAGGTGGCGACGGAACCGGAGATGTCGGCCAGCACGATCAGTTCAGGCTTGGCCGGATGCGGCTTACGGAAGATCAGCCGCACGGGCACTCCCCCGGTGCTCATCGACTCGCGCATCGTTCGCCTGAAGTCCAGCGCGCCCGTCCGGCGATGGCGGCGCTTCTCCGCCAGGCCGCCGGCCAGCCTGCGGGCCAGCGGGTCGAGGACCGCTCGCATGGCGGTCACCTGCTCGCCGGACGAGGTCAGGAAGTCCATGTCCTCGGGGAGCGGGCGGCGCAGCGTGCGGGCCACGGCCGCCGCTCCCCTGTCGGCCACCAGACGCCGGCGGACCTCCGCCTCGACCGCCTCGCGCAGCCGGTCCAGCTGCGCCTGGTAGCTCTCGAGCCGCAGCCGCCGCAGCAGCGGCTGCTCGCCGTCGGCGTCCGCGCTCAGCCGGGCGAGCAGCTGGTCAGGATCCACGGCGCGCAAGGTCCTGAACACGTAGTAGGTCCCGGCAACCGGGCGGCCAGGTTCGATCCCGCCGTGCCTGCCGACCAGCTCGGCGACGATGGCGCGCAGCATGAGCTCGTTGTTTTCGCGGAGCGCGGTGAGCAGCAACTCGGCCAGCGCGTCGTCGTCAAGGGACGCCAGGGCGCCGCCGCGGCTCCCGTCGCCGGCCGCCGGCCGGACCGGCCAGCCTCCGGCCTGTTCTTCGGCCTCGGTCCCGAAGAACAGGCCGAAGACGGTATCGAAGGCGAGCTCATGGTCATGGCTCTTCACCAGCGTCGCGCGCAATGCGGCCTGCACGGTGTCGCGGTCCGCGAGCGGCAGGTGCCGCAGGCAGCGGACGGCGTCGATCCGCTCGGCGAGCGAGATCGGAACACCGATCTGCCGCAGCTCGGTGATCATGTCATCCAGGGGGGCGAGCATGGCTCCATTGTCAGCCGCGACGGCTGACGATCTCATCGATGAGGCCGGGAACGACCTGGTGAAGGTCGCCGACCACGCCGAGGTCCGTGAGCTCGAAGATGGGTGCCTCAGGATCCTTGTTCACCGCGGCGATGGTCTTCGACGTCTGCATCCCGGCCCGGTGCTGGATCGCCCCGGATATCCCGATGGCCAGGTAGAGCTGCGGCGACACCGTCTTGCCCGTCTGGCCGACCTGATTGCTGTGCGGGTACCAGCCGGCGTCGACAGCCGCCCTGGATGCTCCCACCGCCGCGCCGAGCAAGTCGGCTAGCCGCTCGATCAAGGCGAAATGCTCGGCGCCGCCCAGGCCGCGCCCGCCGGACACCACGATCGACGCGTCGGTGAGTTCCGGCCGCCCGGAACTCTCCTTGGCATCGCGTCCTGTGATGGCGGCGCCGGTCGCGGCCGCCGGCAGTTCGACCGCCACCTCATGCACGGCAGGCTGCACCGGATCCTGGGCCGGCGCAGTCGCGTTGGGCTTAACCGCGATGACGGGCACGCCCGAGGTGACCGCGGAGGTGACGGTGAAGGAAGCCGCGAACGCCGACTGGCTGGCCACCACGGGATAGCCGGATCCGGCGGCACCGGCGGTGACATCGATCGCGTCGCTGATGAACCCCGAGCCGAGCCGCAGCGCCAGCCTGGCCCCGACTTCCTTGCCTTCCGCGCTGGCCGTGAGCAGCACCGCGGCCGGCTCGCCAGCCTCGCGGAGCTCGCTGACGATCCGCTCGAGCACCTCGACCTTCGGCGCCACGAGATAGTCGAGCACGCGCTGGTCTGGCACCAGGTACACGTCGGCCGCGCCATGGCTGGCCAGCGGCTCGACCGCCTGGCTCGCGGCGGGCCCGAACACGACCGCGGCCGGCGAGCCGATCCGGCGCGCCAGCGTCAGCAGCTCGAGCGCTGGCTTCGGCACCGAGCCGTCGACCGCGTCGACGACCACGAGGACCTTGGGCATCTGTCTCCTCCACGTCCGAGCCTGCCGGCTCTCGGGGCTCGATGAACTAGATGAAGCGCTGCGCGGCGAGGAAGTCGGCCAGCGCCCGCCCGCCGTCGCCGTCGTCCTTGACCTGCTGGCCGGGCGGCCTCGGCGGCCGCCTGGTCGTGGCGAGCACCGTGGTCCTGGCACCGGCCAGTCCTACCTGTTCCTTGTCGATGCCGAGGTCGGCAAGGCTCCAGGTCTCGACGGGCTTCTTCTTCGCCGCCATGATCCCCTTGAACGAGGGGTACCTGGCCTCGCCGGTCCGGTCGGTCACGCTCACGACGGCGGGCAGCCGGGCGGCGACGGTCACCGAGGTCGTGTCGGAATCGCGCAGGATGGTCACCTCGTCACCGCTGACGGTCAGCCGCCCGGCCATGGTCAGCTGCGGCACCGCCAGCCGCTCGGCGAGCAGGGCCGGCACCACGCCCATCCCCGCGTCCGTCGACGCCATTCCCGCGACCACGAGGTCGAAGCCAATCCGCTGGATGGCCGCGGCCAGGACCAGCGAGGTCGCGAAGGCGTCAGACCCGTGCAGCGCGTCGTCGCTGACGTGCACGGCCGCGTCGCCTCCCATGGCCAGTGCCTTGCGCAGCGCCTCGGCGGCGGCCGCCGGCCCCATTGTCAGGTAAACGAGTTCCCACCCGGCGGCTGACTCGGTGACGCGCAGCGCCTGCTCGGCGGCGTGCTCGTCCAGTTCCGAGAGCCTGCCGGGCACGCCCGCCCGGTCCACGGTGCCGTCAGGGAGGAACTCCCGGTCACCGGTGAGGTCCGGGGTGAACTTGACAAGGACGACGACCTTCGGCACTGGCGAAACACCTCGGCTGATATCGGGGATGCCTGCAACTATGATAGTTGTACCACAATCAAATTAATAGGGCGGCCCGGACGCCTGGCCTGCGGTCACTCATCAAGAAACCCGAGCACCGCTGACATGCACCTGACGTCGGCGGGCGTCCCGAAGTGGTCGACGCCGCGCAGCGTGACCAGCCGCGCGTCGGGGAGGGCGGCAACCAGGCCGTCCCCAGGGCCCGCCGGGTCCTGATCGCCCAGCACGACGAGCACCGGGCACGAGATCCGCGCCAGGTCGGCTTGTGTCAGCGGCTGCTGCGGCCTGCGCAGGAAGGCGATCAGCGCGGCGCGGTCGTTGCCTGAGCCGTCGGCCAGGCGGCGGAATACCATGCCGCGAACATCCCCCGGGTCCGGCTCGCCTTCCAGCGCGGCGACGATCGGTGCCGGGTCCCCGGCGGCGAGCACGCCTGGCCCGATTCCGAGCAGGGCCAGGCGGCGGAACTGCGCGGGCCGCGCGGCGGCCAGCCGGAGCAGCACCTGGGCTCCGGCCGAGAAGCCGATGGCGTCGAGCAGGTCCCGGTCGCTGACCGAGGCGGCCACGTTGGCTTCCACTTGCTCATAGGCGGCTGGCGAGGCGGGCCGCGGCGCCCGCCCGTGGCCGAGCATGTCGACGGCGATCGCCTCGCGACCGCTGTCGGCCAGCAGGTCGAGCCAGCCCGGCTGACGCCAGTTGTGGTCGGCGGAGCTGGCGAACCCGTGGACGAGCAGCACGGGACAGGTCCCGGCTGGATGCCGGTCAGGTGCGGGCGGCATGGCGGCGCGTCAGAGGCTGGCGGCCGTCTCGGCCGCGCCGGCCGGCGCGACCGCGATGAACGACCTGGTGGCCTTCGCCAGCCGCCGGTCCCTGTCACCAGGCCTGGCGGTGCCCAGCGCGCCGACGACGGCCTGCTGCAGCCAGCCGATCCGGTCGGCCGTGAGCTCGGGCAGCGTGCCGTCCGCGATGCCAAGGCCGGTCAGGTCGGCGCTCGTCAGCCGGAGACGGCCGGCCAGCTCGTCGGCCCGCGAAGCGTCGCGGTACAAGATCGTGGCGGCGCCTTCCGGGCTGATCACGGAGAAGACGGAGCCTGGCAGCATGAACAGGCGGTCGGCGTGGCCAAGCGCCATGGCCCCGCCGCTGCCGCCCTCCCCCACGCAGATGGCCACGCTCGGCATGCGCAGCCGGGACATCCCGGCGAGGGTGGCGGCGATCTCGGCCGCGACACCGTCGCGCTCGGCGTCCGGCCCCGGCTCAGCGCCCGGCGTGTCGATGAGGGTGAGCAGCGGCAGCCCGATCCTGTCCGCAAGCCCGACCGCCCGCCTGGCCAGCCGGTAGCCAGCCGGTCCTGGCCGCGCGGCCCCGGTGCCGTCGGCGTACCTGTCCATGGCGATCACGATCACGCGCTCGCCAAGTATCCGGGCCAGGCCCGCCCGGATGGCGGGATCCTGGCCGCGCAGCTCCACCCAGGACGAGCAGAGCGCCGAGGCCCAGTCGAGGCCGGACGGGCGCAGCCGGCTCCGCGCCTGCCTGACCGCCTTCCGCGGCGACACTGGCGGCGCGGGCGGCGCGGCGGGCACGCGCGCCCGGTCGCCGCCGGCCAGCGGCCAGTCGGCGAGGCCCAGCACGGCGTTCACCCATGCCACCTGGCAGGCGCGCTCGACCAGCGCGTCCACCAGGCCCGCGGCGTACGCGCTCTCCGCGGTGTGCGACGTGGGCGGCGGCGCCTGCCCGGTGACCTGGCGGACCACCCGCGGGCCGGCGAAACCAAGGGTGGCGCCCGGCTCCGCGGCGCGCACGTCGAGCAGCGATGCCCACGACGCGTAGACGCCGCCCGTCGTCGGCGACCGGTACACGATGGCCGAGAGCAGCCCTGACCTGGCGTGCTCGTCGGCGGCAGCGGCGGTGCGCGGCATCTGGATGAGCGCCGCCATGCCTTCCTGCATGCGCGCGCCGCCCGTCTGGGTGACCGCGATCACGGGCAGCCGACGGTCCACGGCCCGCCGGAACGACCGCACGACCTTCTCGCCGGCTACCGCGCCCATCGTGCCGCCGAAGATATCGAAATCACTCTGGATGAGCGCCAGCTGGACGCCCCGCGACTCC
>Ga0335076_10000694_pt1 | contig 31483 bp, 23 predicted proteins | sample Lox_Sample_25_FD_206717 | JGI IMG/M metagenome (GOLD analysis project Ga0335076, IMG submission 206717) | Soil microbial communities from Loxahatchee National Wildlife Refuge, Florida, United States - Lox_Sample_2.5 | ecosystem: Environmental > Terrestrial > Soil > Wetlands | place: USA...
GATTCCCGCTTCCGCCTCGCGGGCGGTTAGCTCAGTGGGAGAGCGCTTCCCTGACACGGAAGAGGTCACAAGTTCAAATCTTGTACCGCCCACAGGTCACAACAAGAATTAGAAAGAACTAGCGAGAGCGACGAGGCCAGGCGGGAGCCATTCGGTTTCCGCCGCGGCCCGGAACGAACACTCCATCTACTACGGTCACACGGCGCCCTGCCGCGACCCGGACGAGCACCGGCGGTGCACTCCGGGGTCACTTTCATGCGGCGACGACACATAATGCTCCCCGCCTCGGGCGATGCTGAGGGCCTATGGGCCTGGTCGGCTTGCCGACCAGCGGACGCTTTCTCGTCGGGCGCGCTGTCGCCCGGGCTCCTCAAGCTTTGATATCTCATCTGGGTCGAAGCCAGGGGCCTTGTAGAGCGCAGCGCTCATCGTTGCATGACGGCCTGGGTGACGCCTCAGCGGACGAGCTCCTGGTGACCGGCGGGTGATCAGAAGGCTGGCGGATCCATCGGGGCGAGGTTCTCCAGGCGGAAGAGGTCGGCGGGGGTAACTCCGGGGACGGTGAAGCGGCGTTCCATCCCCGTGCGGCGCACCCGGTCGAGCCACTCGAGCGCCTCAGCGTCCGTCAGCCCCGCGAGCAGGAGCGCGTCGAAGAGCAATTGGTACTCCATCGGGAGGCTGCTGTTGAAGACCAGCGGGTCATCGGACCCTACGGTGACGGCGAGCCTGGAGGTGGAGCGCCCAGCGCGCGGCGGGGACATCCGCCACAGCGGATGATTCTTCAGGTCGCCGAGGTCCCCGACGAGAAGGTTGGAGGTGGGGTTGATCTCGATGGCCAGGCCGCGCCGGCCGATCTCGGCTCGCAGCGACGTGCTGATCCGCCCCAGCGCCTCGACCTCCCCGCTCGGGTCCACCCAGACGGTCCTTCGGCCGCGTTCGAACGTGGGTCCGTCCACGAGGTATTGAACCAGCAACTGGGCACGGGGTCCCCGGGCCGCGAAGGGCCTGGCATCGCCATCGGGGAAGCCCGCTGCCCGGAGGTACCTGCCGTTCGGGAGATCCTCGCTGAGGTGCTCGATCTGGAGCGGTTCGATGCTCTGGTCGAACCACTGCTGACCGAGGTTGGCGATCTCCCGGCCGAGGTAGGCGAGCCGGGCCGAGTCGGCCCCCCGCCCGCGCCTCGTCCACCAGGTCCACTCCCAGGCCAAGTCCAGGGCGCGCTCCTCCAACGGCATCGCTACCTGTCCGGCCCGGGCGGCCCAGCTCTCCGGATCGATGCCAAGGGCCAGCCCGTGCCCAATGCGGTCTCCTTCCCGGAGTTGGAGCACTTCGGCGGCCTCATCGACCCAGCGGAGGCCGGTCAGCAGATGTGAGAAATCTTCACCGGCATGGACGGTCATCCGGAGCGGGCGAGGCTGGATACCGAGACCGTTCTGAATCTCACGTGCCCCCGTAATGGCGGCCTGCTGAACTTGTGTCACCAGCGGCTTCATCACCCAGCTAGGGACAGCAAGCTCGTCCGAGGCCAGGTCGAGGCCGCGGATCAATAGCAGCGTGCTCGGCCAGCGGTGCAGCAGCCGGGCTAGTGCGGTGGCGGCCCGGCGTTGGCCGGCGAAGTAATTGCCGAACCGGTAGCCGCGGGAGCTGGCGCGGGGATCCGCGGTCGTGCCGACGCCGAAAGCCCGCGGGACGCCGGGAACGACCTCGCCGTCGCGGACCTTGACGAAGTGGAAAGTCAGGCCGAGTTCCGCCGGGCCGGTTCGACGGTGATCATGGACGGCGTTGACCCAGGAGCGGATCTCCCCAATGGCCTCGTCAGGGCTTGTCCGCACCTCTAGCGAGGTCAGCCCGCTGCCAAGCCCGCTGCGGCCCGCCGCCGCGTCGATCAGCGACGCGGGGGTTACGTCACCGCGAGCGCGTGCCATCCGGCTGTAGAACCGGATGAACCATGGCAGGCCAGGGGTCAGCGGGCGCTGGGTGAAGTGCCGGTAGAACAGGTTCCGCACCCGAACGATCTGCCAGAACACCTGTGCAGCCAGGAAGTCGGGCCGACCGGCGCGCTCGGCGTCATTGAGGTAATCGCGGGCGCGGATCACGAGAGCCTGCTCCGGCGACCCGGGGCCCGGCCGCAGCAGCGGCGCCACAGGATCCAGAGTCCAGGGGTTGGCGACGTCGTTGGCGTACCCCGAGCCCCAGGTACCCACCAAAGCGGCGTAGGCGCCCTGGAACAACGGGCGAGGCTGGTTCGAGAGCCTTCCCTGCGTCAGGTCGGCGAGCGCCGCGAGGATCATCGAGAAGGCGCCAACACCGGCCTCGCCGATCACCGTGGCCTGGAAGGACCGGCTGTGCACGTACCTGACCAGGTCGCCGCCATGGCCCGAGACGAGAAAGGCCGCCAGCACGACCCGGGCGATGGCCGCCCGCAGTAGCCACGCTGGCAGGTCCCTGCCCTCGCGAAGGGCGGCCCCGGGGGCTTCGAGGTCGTCATCGCCTATGCCGGGCGAAGCCAGCCGGCGCTGGATCAGCGACCAGACGGTGCCGAAGTCGAGCGAGGCACCCACGTGCAGGTGAGTCTCCGCGAACCCGCGCGCGAGCATATCCCGCACCGCCGGGGTCAGCAGGTCGGGCAGGGGCACCCAGCTGCGGCGCCCAACTGCCGCTAGGAGCAGGTCCTCCGGCAGCGCAAATGTCAGCCACATCCACGCCTGGCGCGCCTGCGCGTGCGCCGGACGCGCGGAGACGGGCCCGGCCAACGGCGGAGGCCGACGTGGGACGACGCCCGCGCCCAGGTACTCCATGTGCAGCAGCGTCGTGGCCCGCAGGAACGACTGCAGCGACCGCCCCGTTCGCCGGCGGTCGCCGAACCAGCAACTGTCGCGCATGGCCGTCAGGTCGTCCAGGGCGACGCCAGGTGCTGCCGACAGCAGTTCTTTTTCGGCCGCTCGCCACAGCGTCACCACGGGGTCGTCGGGGTCAGGGTCGGGGTGAAGATGCGTGACGGGGTTGGCCAGAGCAGCCTCAGAGGCCAGCGGGAACGCGGTGAGTTCGGCGCGGAGGTGGTCGAACGGCAGCAGTGTCGTCCGGGCCGATGTCGTCATGTTCACTGCTCAGATCGAGGGCTGCGCCTGGACGCTGCGGGCTGATCTTCTGTGGCCGAGGCGGCGGCGCGCCGCACGTTTGCTGTCACGCCGACAAGTCTCTTGAGCTCGACGGGAAGCCAGTTCTGTCGCCTTTTCCTCCACGTTTGCACCGTCGCACGGAACTGAGCGGGCACGAGGCCGGCGGCGTTCTCCGGTTCTTGCATGCCCATTTCGGGCGTACACAACAACCCGACGGCGAGCAGCCAGGAGGCGGCCCGGCGCTCCTGGGGACCTTTCCGGCGGCCACGGGCGACCCGGCGTGGGAGTTGGTCCAGCTTGTCTCTCAGTTGCTGCCATGTCGTCGGCCAAGGGCTTGCCGGCTCGCCCAGGCAGGCGCCGCTGGCCTGTGAGTCGAACAGCTGGGCGGTCATGACCGCAACCCATGAGCCGAACAGTCCGTCCGGATCTTCGTGCCAGAGGTTCTCGACTGCATTCAGCCACTTGAAAGCGCGTTCGTAGCCCCAGCAGGTACTGTGGCTGACCCATGGCCACGGGACGGTCCAAGCGGTGCCCCTCACGACGGTCGCTCGCGGCCACGGCACCACGGGGACCGATGGATAGCTCGGCCGGGCGCGCTGGTCGAGCAGGTCCACGGCCCCGGCGAACTGGGCGGCCTCGGCCCGGTCAAGAACGTTGCCATAGCCAAGGGAGACGTCCCAGCCGTCAAGGGTCAGGGTCCGGACCTCGGTGGGTCCACGCGCCGCGGCCACGTTCTGGGTCGTCCGCGCCTCGATCCGTGGCTGAATCTGGGAGGTTGACTCAACGCTGGGTGGCGCGAACTCGAGCAGTTCGTCCAGACGCGAGCGCGCTAGTTCCTGCAACGTGGGCTCCTGGTGGCCCGGCACGGCCCGGTCCGTCCCGGCGTCGAGGTACAGATCCAGCAGCGTCCGCAGCGGTACGCGCAGAAGCTCCGGCCACGAGTAGCCCGCCAGGGTATCGGCGGGCAGTCCCGTGGTGGGCGCCCCCGTGCTGGACAGCGATGCCTGTTCGGTGAGCGGGTCCCGCGCGAAGTCTCCGGCATCGTCCAACGACAATCTCATAAAGTCGTCGATCAGCTGCAGCTCGAGGACGTTGGGGGCGAGGCTGACCTGCCGGAGACGTTGATAGAGCGAACCGGAGTAGCCGGGCGGGACGAAGGCAAATGCCTCGGCGGGTTCGACCAGTCCGAGTACCACCCGATGGCCCGGCGGAATGTGCTTTCGCAAGGCGTTGACGGCGATATCCCTGCCCTTGTAGAGGATCTCCTGTGCGGCGCCAGCGGGAGCGGCGATCCGGGCTAGCTCTCCCTGGTACCGCAGGTTCAAGATGGTCGACAGCAGTTCAAGGTCGGCGGCCACGACGGTAAGCAGGTGCGGTGAATTGACGGCGCGGAGCAACTCCAGCAACTGGACGGCCGCGGACGGATTGAGATCGAGATCGTCGACGGGCAGCACGAAGATCGGCGATACCACGGCCGCCCCGATCTGACTCGTAGCGACCGCGGTGTCGCTGAGCACATTGCTGAGATCGGCCAGAACCTGGGCGAAGCGACGGTTGAGGCCGAGCCGTTCGCGTTCCGCCCGCCGGGATTCGATGGCGAAGGTGTCCGGGTCGAGGCTCGCTGCGCGTTCGGCCAGGTTTCCGTTGAACGACAGCGCCACCGACGTCTGCAGGCGCAGCATCTCACGCTGGGCCTCGTGATACTGGACTCCTGGGTACAGCAGGGACGTTCTCGGCCGCTCGTCCTCTTCCGGCAGTGGGGGCAAGAGCGTCCCCATGGCTTCCTCAACCCGGGCGAGCACCGCACCGAGCAGGTTGGCGGTGTTGGAGAGCGGCTCCATGTCCAGCGTCTCCAGCCACACAAGACGGCGCCGGAGCGATTCGAGCGGCTTCGTCAGCTGCCCGGACAATTCGGGCTCGACGTCCGGCTGCGGCAGTATGGAGCCCGGCGTCAGCGCGTCAGCCAGAGAGAGCAGCAACGTAGTCTTGCCGGTGCCGCGGCTGCCACCGATCAGGATCGTCCTGCTCGAGCGGGCATGGTCGAGGAAGATACCGAGCGAAGGCCTGCCAGGTCCGTCGGTCCGCCAGCGGTCGCTCGGCGATCGGTCCCCCGACGCGGCGCCCTCGAACAGCGCGACGATCCGGCGAAATGCATGCTGCTGCTGCCGGTCCAGCTGTGAGTAGGACAGCGGTCGTGCCTCCGGTCGCAACAGACCTTCGGTGTCGGGACGTTCGCCTCGCCGGGGATCGTAAGAATCCGTCATCAGGTAACCTCCAGCTCCGCGAAGTTAGACCAAACGCCGCCGGGCGACCGGACGCGAAGCGGCAGTACCCGTTGCTGGGCCAGCAACTGGCCCGGCAGGACGACCGAGATCGACCTTGCCTCCACCGTGGCGGCGGGCACCTGCCTCCCGTCGACCTCGACCACACTGCCCTCGGTGAATCCGTCGCCAGCGATGACGACCTGGGCATACGCGCCGCCGGCCGTGACGGCCTGCGGCGTGACGGAGCCGATGGTAGGGGCGACGACGGTCGGCTTCTTGCTGCCTGGCTCCCCGCCGCTAGCGAAGGCCACATCAAAGATCTGCTTCAGCTTTTCGAGCGCGTTTCGGGAGAAGAGACCGGCCAGCGTTGCGAAGGCCGCTATTCCGTAGAGACTCGCCGGAGCCGCCGTCGAGGCGGCCTGGCCGCCAAGGCCTGCCTGGAGCACAAAGAGAAAGGTTGCCGCCAGTGCCGCACCGATCACCGGGTTGAGCAGGTACCACATCGTCCAGCGTCGGTCAAAATCGCCGTCGGCCACATGCGCTGTCAGCGAGGCGAGGCCGTGCAGGGTTCCGCCGATAGCTCCCCCCACAAGCGACAGAATAATGAACGCTGACGGCCTGGAGACCGCACCGCTCATACCGAGGAAGTGCAGCGCTGCACTACGGGTCGCACCGGCCGCGCTGGCCGCGACCATAAAGGGTACGAGAAAAGCCAGCAGAAGAATCATTTCGGCCAGGAGGATGAGCCCTACACCGGTGGCCAGCCAACCGACTTTACGTGAAAGCTGTTGCGCGTGAATATCGTTACCTGTCACGGAGCGTCGCCCCCGGGCGGACGCGCTGCGACTGGACAGACCGCCGCGACGTCCTGGCTTGATGGCCCACCGATGAGCTGGGAAATAGCTCCACATGTTGCTCTCCCCCTTAGGTGGCCGGTCCAGGGACCCAATTGCGCTCTACCGCCGATAACTGATGGAGTGGAGGTCATACCCGCTGGCTAGCTGCCCCTGCCCCACAGCCGCCTCGTGCAAAACCTGAGCAAGGCCCGCTCCGGGCGGAACTCCCTATCGGCGGCGGTGCACGGCGGCTAGCTTGGCCATCCAGCACGGCCTGGGCGGAATTCGCCGCCTGGCTACCTCCCGCCAGGACGCTAGTCAGTTCGAGGAGTGAATGCTGCTCTTTCTTCCAAACCTCGTCAGTACAGGCTTGCTTCCAAAGCCGCACCTCATCCTTCGAGCGCTTCCGCTTACGACCAAGCCACAGAACATCCATGAGACCAGTATGGCACCCAGAGCTTCTACAGAATAGAGGGATCCGGGTTATGCTTAGATCAGTATTAGGGTCGACGCTCATGTCCAGCGACTCGGGACTACAGCGGCTAGGTAGCGGTCGGGCGTATCGTCGTAGCGCCCGCGGCGGATAGCCACTCCGGACAGCACCTCGCGATCTAGACCCGACTGGCGGGTCGCCCCTTTCATGGGGCGGACGCCGCAGCCGCGCTGGCCAATTCGGCTGATGCCTAATGCGGCTGTTGGCGGTACGTGGCAGTCCTGTTCTCGGTCACAACGGCTGGCCCGGGGCCAGCCCATCGAGATACCGCACGCACCGCTCGTACAGTTCCGGGTAGTCCGCCGCGACTCGGGCTTCCAGTGCGTCAGCTATGCGGGGATTCCGCTTGGAACCAGCGATGAGATGAGTGTAACCGGCCTCTTCAGCGGCACGCGGATTGAAAGCATGCCCTTCCGACGGAAAGACGTAATCAATCGTGATGTCGTGATACGGCGAATCAGCATGGTACCGGTGATGTTCAAGGCAGGCCGCGAGCAGGTACTGCTCGAACAGGATGCAGTGGCCGATCTTGTCGCCAATCCGGACCCAGGCGGCCTGGTTGCCCGGATGCTCGATGAGCCTGATCGCGCGCTCAGCATAGTGACGGAGGAAGTCCACGCTGTTGCCGCCGAGGATCCCGCAGGACTCTCCGCGCAGCGGGAGGCCGCTGCGCCGGTACCAGGACCACTCGGGCGGCAGCCATCCGTCCCAGACCCCATCGACGGCGGCTTCGAAGACTTCGGGGCGATAATAGGATCGCCCCGGCACGAAGTACTCAGGGTTCTGGGCGAATACTGGCGCCGACTCCAGCTCCTCACGCAGGCGCTTCCACAGGAACACATCGCAGTCGATGTGAACGAATGATGCGGGCTGGGCCCGGTAGGCGTACAGCTTGCCGAGCGCCCACCAGCCTGGGTCCCGATCGGCCAGCGCGTTCAGGCTGGTATGTACCTCATCAAATTCCAGCCCAGCGCCGTCCACTAGCGCGCGGGCGCCAGCGTCGTCTGTGTAGAGGGCTGTCGGCCGGTAATGAACCATACCTGTGCGCGTCGAAAGAACCCAGCCGAGCAGGTGGTGCTTGTTGCTGGCCCATGCGACCCGGTGGCCTACCTGGATGGGCTTGCTCCAGAGGGACCAGACCGCTCTCATTTCTTCGTGCCGCGTTTTGCCTTCACCGGCTTGGGGGCAATACTGACCAGGTCCTGGCCGATCGCCTCGGCGCCATAGGCGTACACATAGCTGACGCAGGGCAGCGGACCGAACTGGCAGCGGCAGTCATGCCCGGCTGCGTATCCTCCGCCTGCGGGTCTCACGAGCCACAGCGGCGCATAGGAGTGGTACGTCCCGGCGGCCAGCCTGGCCGCCGGGACCGGATTGCCGTCGGCGTCGGTGACGATCGTGTGGCTAGCCTGGTCAACCTCGTGCGGCCATTCGACGTCGCCGGTGGCCACGCGGGCCGGGATCAGCCAGTAGTCGCCGGTCGTGTACTGCCCGCCAGGCGAGAACCTGATCTGCACTCCGTCTTCGAGGCTCTGCCACCCTCCGGCGGAACTGGAGGGGGCGGTGCCCTCCACCACCGGCAGGGCGCCAGCGGCGGCGGGATCGCCCGTCTGGTCCCATCGCCGCAGCAGTGGATGCAGCCAGGCCTGCACCTGGCCGTAACTGGGAATCGTCGGCGGGGGCGAGCCCGGCACGGACAGCGTCACCTGGAGTTCGTCACGGTGCACCTCTTTCACCTGGGCCAACAGGCCCGGGCGGCCGGACAGGGCGACCTGGTCGTCCATGATCTCGACCCAATCATCGGCCTCGAGGCCGAGGTGGTCGTCCCGGCCAAGGGTCTCAAGCGTCGCCGCGCCATCCGAGAGATCCCGGATGGGGAAGGTCACCGAGCCGTTTTCCCGTGACCACTTGTAGGTGGCCCCGGTAGCCGCGGACCCGCCCTGGTGGATCTCGACCCGGTACAGCTGGTTCTCGGCGCCACGATAGCGGGAAGAGGGCGGGATCGAGCACAGCTCGGTCACGGGCTTGTCGAGGAGAGCCCGGGCTCGCAGCATCCCGGTTCCCAGCCGGGGAAGCGTGTCCGCCGAGTGACAGCCGAACGTGCCCGCCCGGGCCTCGCCCGTCGTCTCGGCGTGCACCTTGATCTGCCACACCACCTGGGCCCGGGTGCACGTGTCGGGGCCTTCGAGTGCTACTTCCCGCAGGTGGTCGTCTTCCACATAGGTGATGTGACGCTCCCAGACATCCACATAGATCAGCACGGCCACCTCGCTCTGGATGTCTTCAAGGGTGGGCGAGTTCCAGAAGGGATAGCCTGGCTGCTCGGTGTAAAGGATGGCCCGCTTGTTTTCGATCGGGATGCCGTCCACGTAGTACCGGCCGGGCCCGATGACGAAGTTGCCCTTCCTGACTGCGCCCTCCAGATACGACCGGCGCGTGCTGTCCGTGATACTGGCCAGGCGGTACAGCGTTGCCGCAGTGATGATCTCGAAGCCGCAGTCGTCCACCGGGCCCGCATACGGGCCGACCATGTCGCGGGTCAGGACGCGCAGGTGATGCTGCAAGATCGCGCTCTGCTCGTTCCAGTCGGCGTCGAGCTGCACCCGCCCCTGCTGCATGAGCACCCGACTGTAGTGTTTGTCCGGATCGAACGTGACCCTGGTGATATCGGCCTTCATTGCTGTTCTCCTGCGTATCGACGGCGGATGGCCCTGCGGTGGTTAATCGGCGAATATGATCCGCGCCTCCATCCCGGCCGGCGTGTACTCGTCGAGGCGGGCACGCAGGTTCGCGGTGCGCTGGGGCTGGAACAGATCATGGAACGCCCCTATCTCGGACTCGTCATCCGCGCCGCTGGTGATTTCCGGCGGGCAGTCCCCGGCAAGCTGGCAGTACCCTGGCGAGCCGTAGCGCAGGCTGGTGAAGGCTGGCTCGACTCGCCGCGCCTGGACGGCGGCAAGCGCCGGATCGGTCCCGGTTACCAGGTCGGGCTGGCAGTGGTAGCGGCGCGGGGTGCGGACGGCTGTGCCGACGTAGCAGAAACGCATGCATCCCGCCTGCTGGCGGGTCGCGGTCACCTCGCCGAGGAAGATCGAGTTCTCCGCCAAGGCGATCGTGTCGGTGTTGACGCTGCCGATGACGGTGCTGCGCACGACAGTGAGCCGGGCGAAGGCCGATGGCAGGTCGGCGGCGCCGACCGCGCTGAGCCCGGGGGCAGTGGCATCGACGATGCTATCGGTGACGGCAATCTCCACGGGATCGGTCTGCGTCTGGTTACCCGCCACGCCGATAGAGCCGATGATGCTGTGGTCGACCGTGACGGTAGCGGTGCTGGAGATGAGTTCCAGGCTGGGCTCGGTTGGCCGCGACGGCTCGCAGTCGCATTCGAGCGCGCAGCCGGGGACCAGCGTGACGTGACGGATCCTGACGTCGCACAGATCGCCTTGGGCGTGGCGTTCCGCATCGCCCGGGTCAGGGCCGTTGATCTGCACCGGCCCGCCGAAGATGACCAGCCCGTCGAGGCAGAGGCGGCTCCCGGCCTGGCCGTCCACCGTGAGCACCGCGAACTGGCTGGACTCCTGACCGACGAGTTCGATGACGGGCCGGGTGCGGTCGGCCCCGCGGATCTGCAGGCTCTCTCCCGAGCCGAGAGAGATGGCCAGGGACTCCACGTATACCGAGCTGTCTGCGATCTCGATCACCGCGGCACGCAGCCGGGTGTGTTCGGCGTCCCAGGTTGCTGCCGCGGTCGGATCGGCGGGCCTGGATCCCAGCGCATCCTGCTCCTGGCGCCAGCGGGCGAGCGCATCGTTGATCGTGGCCAGGGTCCCGGTGGCGGGATGATCCTTTGTCACCTGGTAGTACGCGGCGTGCCTGGGAGCTGTCAGCGTCCGGTGGTATTCGCCGCAGCCCATGTCGGCGCTGAAGCCATACTGATAGCTGACCCAGACGCCACGGCGCGGGCGCTGGGTGGCCGGGAACACGATCCGCCCGAGCACAGGGTCGACGCCAACGCTGCCCGGCCGGGCCCGGTAGTGCCAGTCCGTCAGGTTGGCCGGAATGACGAGCTCGGCGGGAACCGGCTGCGGCGCGTCTTTGTCCGGCCAGCCAGGAGCCCAGATCACGAGGCTGCGGCCCGGCCCGTAGTAGGCACCCGAGGCCTGCGCGGTGAGGGGATGCTGGCTCAGCCGCTTCTCGAACGCCAGGCGCCTGATGGGGACGGGAAGGTTGATCTCCTGCGGCGGACCGGCCGGCTTGGCTTCGGCCGCAGGCCGGGTGAACAGCGGCGTGTCATGGCGCAGGGGGCTGAAGCTGTACCAGTGCGGGCCCATGCTGTCCAGGCGGCCAGCCCGTGTGTGCGTCACCGAGTAGGACCGCAGCCGCCAGGCAAACACACCGACGTCCGGGACGGTGACGCGTCCCGAATTGTGCGCCTGCCGGTCAAACGGCCCGCCGAGCAGGTCCAGCGACGCAGTGTGCCGTAGGTCGGCGGTGCGGGCCCGATGCAGGTGGCGGTGGTTGAGGTGCTGGGTCCACGCCAGCAGCCGGTAGAACTCGACGGCCCGGGCCGGCCAGCCCGCCACGGCGGCGGGCAGGGTGTCCAGTAGCGCGAGCGTGCCCTTCCGCCTGCGGAAGCCGAGCGTCTGGGCAACTTCGCGCCTGGGCGTGAGCAGCCGGTTCTCGGTCTGCCCCTCCGTCGTGCGCGGGTCGGGGACGGCTGCCCCGGCTCCCTGCAGCGGAGGGCTGCCGATGAGATCGGCGATGTAGGGGACGATCCAGTCTTCGCACGTCTCGATGAACCAGTTCTCATAGAGCTGGGCTATGTCATCGTCGACGACGTTGACCTGCTCGTTGATCACGCGCAGGAGAGCGCGGAGGGGGTAACCCTGCTGCTTGTCAGCCAGCCGGTGGAAGCTGGGCAGCAGCTCGTACAGGCGGTCGACCGGGCGGCTCACAGCGTCCACTCCTGGAGGATGAGCGTCGCGGGGACGCTGGGCGGCAGATACGCGATCTGCGCGGGCAGCAGATCCAGCTTCGGTCCCGGGCGCGCCGGCTGTACCACGATGCGATCCTTAAGCCCGAGCTTCTTGGCGGCCGCCGCCGAGAAGCCCGACACCAGTTCCGTCTCAGAGATGCTGTCGAATACCTCCACCTTGATCGACTCCACGCCGGCGACCGCCTGGCCGGTGGCAACCGCATCGGTGAGCAGCAGGTCCTCGGCGAGATCCACATGGCCAAACCCGAATTCACCGAGCAGGGCGGCGCGTACCGCCGCCTCGACGGTCTCCCATTCGTAGTCGGCCTGGACCTTGACCCGGGCACTCATCACCACCACCAGCTGCGTCCGCACCGCGAGGGTGACCGGCAGGTACGGATCGCCGTAGAGATGCAGGGCATCGTCGAGGTTGCGGAACAGGTCCGAGGTCGGGTCGATGGGGATGTCGTCTTCCCCGGCGATCGTGACGTGCACGACCAGGTGGCGGCCGTCCGACAGCCGGGCCGACACCGCCTTCCCGACGCCGGCGAAGGTCCGGGAGAAGTCCGCGTAGTCCTCAACCGAGACCAGCCTGTCGAGGGCGATGGCGGCTAGCGGCGTGTTCCGGCGCGCCGCGTCGAGATCCTCCTTGTCCGCGCCCCCCGAGGACCTGATGGGGTTGACCACGCCCGTGACGCCGAGCGGTTTGCTGGCGAGGAGGGAGATCTGGCCCGCCTTCACGTCGCCCGCCGCCCCTATCCCGTTGCGGTAGGTCGCCCGGACGTTGTTCTGCCCGGTCGGCAGGCGCGCGCCCCGCTGCCCGTTGCCGAAGACCACGCTGGTGGTCGCGTCGTCACTGGTTTTGGTGATGTACTTGCGGTCGTTCGGGCCGAGGTCAGCCAGCCCGGCCGCCTCGTGCCACAGCACGTCGTTCACCCGCACCTGGAGGGTGCTGGCGGCGCCGGAGGGGGTAGCGGCGGAGACGTAGGTGAGCGGCGGCTGCCCGAGCGTGAAGGTTTGCAGGGCCTGCGTGCTGTCGCCGCTGCCGAGTACCTGCTGGCGGGTCTGGCCGTGAGTGGCATGCGCCACGTTGCCGTAGATGGTAGCCGTATCCAGCTTGTAGGTGTACTCGAGCGCGGTGGCGAAGGTAATGACGGTGTAGCTGTGATCGCCCGGCAGCCCGGTCGCTGCCTGATGGACCGCGGCGAGCATCACGAGCTCGGCCGCCTGGATACCGGGAACGACCTGGTGGTTGGCGTCCACGATATCGGTGCGCTCTCCGGCCACGATCAGCCAGCGGCCTGGTTCCAGGTCGGGGTACACGCCGTCGAGCGCGACCTGGCGGCCCGCGACGTCCTCGGATATGGGCACCTCGGCCAGGGGCAGCGCTTCGCTGCCGGCGAATACCCTCGTCGACCGGACGTTGGAGAACCCCTCCGTCGCGTAGGGGCTGAGCCACGAGGTCCCGGCGGGCAGGCTAATCTGGACGGTCTTACCGGCCAGCCCGTACGCGGCCAGGGAGCGGTGCACGACCTGATCGGCCTGGTCGATCACCATCGGGTTGTCCGACAGCTCCGGATTGTCGATGACGATGTGGCTGTCCGGGGCGATGTCGTACTCGTTGTCCAGGAGCACAACGTCAGGCCGGTGGTGGTCGGGGAGATCCGGAACCGCCGGTGCCCCCATCAGGCTCATCAGACCGATGCCGTTACCGCTGCCGTAGCCATAGCTGCCGTGCGGGTCGTCGATGTTCCACTCGCCGAACTCGGGCAGCTTGCTGTTGGGGTCGATGCCGACCAGGCGCAGCGGCGCGTTGTGGCCGAAGGGCGCCGCCGACACCCGCATGGCGTATGCCTGAATGGGCACTTCCCGGGGGACAAGGTTGCTGACAGCCGTGTAAAGGCCCTCCCCCAGGCTTGGCTCGACGACTGCCAGCAGGCGCGGGTAAGCGTCGGCCCCGGCGGCGAAACTGTCAGCGGTCGTGCGAGAGAGGCGGGCGGGGCTTGCGGGAGGGACGCTCGGCGGCAGGCTCAGGCGGTCCACAAGCGTGCGCAGGGCCTGGTCCTTACGGCCGGCCCCGGTCCCGGTGGCCGCCTGTGCTGCCGCGGTCTGCCCGGCCGCGTCCGCTGGCAGCTCGACGACGGTCCATTTCTTGCCGGGGTCGGCCTGCACGTTTTTGATGCGCACGTACTGCGGCCCGTTCCCAAAGTCGACGAGCAGGGGGTCGTCGGCCTTGAGCCCGGTCGCGGTCCCCTGCAGGTACAGGCCGCTCGAGGCGATCGTGTCCGCGGTCTGCGGCTGGGTCTGCCGGGGCTTCAGGACGTTCCAGCCCGGGCGGGCCTCCAGCGGATCAGACGTCTCGAAGGTCTGCATCTGCTCGCCGGGGCCGGGCACGCTGTTGGCGCCGGTGCCGGCCAGGATCGTCACCGGGGCGGCGCTCTGGTCGAGCGTGAAAGCCAGGTAGACGCTGGCCGCGACGCCCGGTCGGAGCTGGTAGCCGAGGAGCCTGGCCAGCTCGAGTACCGAGAGCCGTTCCGTGGCGGTCCTCAGGTACCCCTCGTTGATGATGCGCTCCTGGTAGAAGGTGAGGACATCGCCGAGAACCGCCCACGCGTCGAGGAGGGCGATGCTCGGATCCGCGGGGTCACGGGTCTGCAGGCCGTTCAGCTCCGGGTAGTCCTGGCTCGACAGCCGGGCCTGCATCGTCTGCAGGAACGTGGCCCAGGTTCCCGCCCGGTAGGCCAGGGCGCTCAGGCCCGGCCGGCTGGCGGTGGTGAGCGGTGTCAGGACGCCCGGCCCGGAGCAGCAGCCGCAGGGAGTGCTCATCGCCCACCCACCACGTTGAGGGTCAGGGAGCCGTGCTCGGGGAAATTCGGGTCGTTGTCGAGCTGAGGGATCTCCATGGGCCCGAGCGGCAGAACGCCGGCCGCAGGTGCTCCTGTGCCGGGCCCGTCGAGCCGCCGCAGCGTCGTGACCCTCACCGCGTCCACCCCGTCCACGCTCTTGGCGGCGGCCACGAGTTTCGAGACCCAGACGCCGTCACCGAAGGTGAGGCTGTCCGGATGGAAAAAGCCAAGGCGGCCATCGGGGAGCTTGCGGTTGCCCAGGACACGGAGCAATTCGGCCTTGACGCCGCCATTGGTGGCGTGGGGAAGCACGCAGACGTCCAGGGCCAGCGCGATCGGCACGTAGCTTGCGGCGACGACGTCGAGGTCATGGCCCATGCGCCGGTAGTGGTGCAGGAGGCGTTCAATCGCCCCGATCAGGCGCGGCGATGCCCGTTCAGAATGCGCGGGGTCCACCGCCACGCGGGCCTCGTACCAGCTCCCGGTCCAGCGCAGTTCCGCGGCGGCCCCCTGCAGCCAGGGGTCGCGCTGGGCCAGCTCGGCGTAGTCGGCTGCGGTGATGGCCCGTTCCCGGCGGCCGCGGAATGCGGTGGGGGCGAGCAGCTTCACCTCGTCTATCGGCTCGGGCGCCGTCCCGCCGACGGCGGGCAGCGGGTTGCGGGGCTCGATGGCGTCGGCCGACAGGGTCCCTTCGCGCTTGACGATGTAGCAGATCGTGTCGCGCCCTACATCGCCTGCCGGGCCGTTGCCCATCCGGTACCTAGCGAGGAAGCGCGTTCCCGCGGCGGGCTGCTTCCCCAGGTCATCATCTCCGAACCGCAGGTGCGCAGTTCCGTCGTCGTCGATCTCCGTCACGAACACGGGATCCTCCGACTGGCTCTGCAGCAGATCCGGCACCGGCCGCCAGGTGGGGCCGGTCGGCGTGTCCGTGTCCGTGTCGGTGTACTCAGTCAGCGAGATTTCCGGCAGTGCCAGCCGCGGATCCTGGCTGAGCGTCGCCGACGCGGCCGCCGGCCGCGGCACGGACTCGGCGTAGGACACCGGCCCGGGGGTCAGCACAGGCCGGAAGATGGCGGGCACCGTGATCTCGTCCACGATGCTGCCCTCGCAGGCACAGGCGGAGACGGTGCTGACGGAATCGACCGGGCCGCAGGTTTGCGTCACTAGGCGGCCGTGTTCAACGAGAACCACGTTGCCCCGGGCTACGCTCACGTTCTCGATCAGGCTGCAATCGGGGGCTGGCAGCCGTGACGACAGGCACAGGGCGAAGGGCAGGGCGTCCGCCTGCGCCCACTCGACCTCGACGATCGGCCTGCCGAACAGCCGGTCCATGCCCGGCCGCACCCGAGTCAGCCGCACCGCGTGGCGGCGAGCGGGATCGGCGTCCGCGGCGTTGCCCGTGGTGGGCCCCTTCACCTCTTCGAAGATCAGGACGTCGCCCTCTTTGAGCCGCAGCACCCCGGCTGGCCGCGGCGCGTCCGGGGTCGTCGATCCTCCCAGCGCTCCGGGGACGGAGGACGCTGATGCCCTCCGGGCGGGCACACCCGCCGGGCCCTTTCCCGGCGCCTCATCGAGCAGCGTTGCCCGGGTGGCGCCAGCCGGCAGGCAGCATTCCTCGTCGCCCCAGGTGTAGAGCCGGATCTCGCTGTGCGCGGCACGGAACTCCAGCGTCTGGCCAGCGGTCGTCCCGAACGGCTCGAACACCTCGTAGAGGTTCTGCGGCACTGTTTCCAGATCGGTGGCCTTGACCACCCGGCCGCTGCTGACCGGGATATCCGGATAGCCGGTGATGAAGTAGATGTCGCTGGCGGGCAGCGGGTCGAGGTCGGTCTTTGTTGATACGCAGACCCAGGCGCGGGCGTTGCACCCCTCGTGCATGTGATAATCGACCAGCCGGGCGTGCCGCCGCACGGAAATCCGCAGGCGGGCCGTGTCAAGGTAGGCCTCAGTGGCGACCGCGTCCTGAAAGTAGCTGAGGTAGTCACCGGCGTAGGCAAGCAGCTCGACTAGGGTGATGCCGATGTCTGGTATATGACGCTCTGTCCAGTCCGGCATGGTGACCGCGAGGCGGTCGAGCAGCAGCTGGCGGAAGCTCTCGTAGTCCTTGGCCAGGTAGTTGATCTCGGGCGCCTGGAAGACAGCGGGCGGGCACTCGGCCTCGGCGGCACAGTCCAGGTCGCTCGGGCAGGCGGTCTTGAAGCTGAACTCCGCGCAGGAATAGCGGGGGTCAAGCCCATGCAGGGGCAGCCTGCCGCCGGCCCCGTCGTCATCGGCCCAGCCGCCGCCCCCTGTCCCGGTCCCGCCGCCGGGGGGCGGGGCGGCTTCGACCAGGCAGAGCAGATAGATGGAGAAGTCACCCCGCTTGTCCAGGGTGATGTGCAGGCAGTCGTCGACCTCCGGGTCTCCTGACCGCTCAATGTGCACGTCGATCGCCCGGATGCCCCGGATACGGCGGCCGCCCTTGATGAGGACGTTATCCTCCGACACGCCGTCCGGCACCGGGCCGAAGAAGTGCACGCACAGCGAAAGCTGGTCGTCGGAGACCTCGACGAAGTCGAGGCCGTTCCAGTACGGGTTGCCGAAAAGGTGCCTGCGGCGCGTCTCGACAGCGCAGGCCAGCGGCTTCGGACGGGCGCTCATGCGGCCTCCCTAGTGAAGCCCGCGCTCATCGCCTGCCCCGTCGCCTTGACGACATAGCTCACCACGACGCTGAGCGTCGCGTCATCGCTGCTCGCCTCGACGGTTCTGACGTCGATCAGGTCCGCCATCCACCGGTTGAGCGCAGCCTGGAGGGTGAACTGGATCGCCGCGGCAACCTCGGGGCTGTTGGGCGCGAACACCATCTGCAGCAGGCCGCTGCCGAAGTCGGGCCGGTTGACCCGTTCACCCGGGGCGGTAAAGAGCAGGAGTTCGATCATGTCGCGGATGTGCTTGTCGTCATCGGCCGCGGCGGTCCTGCCCCGGCCGTCAAACTGCCACGGGAAGTCGATGTTCATGCCGGCCTCACGTCGCGGTCACCTGGGTCTGGGTCGAGATGATCATCAGTGGTGTCCCATTGGGCGCACAGACCGACATGCTGTCCAGAAGGACCACGGGCGACCCGGCCGAGGTGACCCGGGTCGCGGCGGTCGTCCACTGGGCAGTGACACAGGGAGGCGAGCCCGACGTCATCGTGGGAAACGTGCACCCAGCGATGCTGTACGGAGCGGTCATGGTCACGATGGGCATTCCCATCACCGTGACCTGAGGGCTCACCGCCGTGGGCTGGGCGACCCCGACATGGGCGCACTGCACGACCGCCCCCTGGTGAACGACGAAACCCGGCATGAGGCTGTCCTTCCTGTCTCAGCTGATCTGCAGTGCGCCGCTGTTGAAATCGGTCGTTCCGGTGACGGTGACCGTGGTCGCGTTGATCTCCACCTTGGTCGCGGCCAGCGAGATGCCGTCGTCGGTCACGGTCAGCGTCGAGCTGCCCACGCGCAGCATGATGCCGCCCGACGGGCCGGGGACGTCGCTGATGACGATGACGTTCTTGGTGGATGTCTGCAGCACGATGCTGGGGGTCTCCGGCAGGCCGGCCAGGGCCTGGTCGGGCAGGTCCGAGCTCTCGCCCCACCGGCACCCCACCCATATCGGCTGCTCCGGATCACCGTTGGCGAACTCCACCCAGACACCGGATCCGACCGGCGGGACGAGATACACGCCCATCGCGACCCCGGTGGGGCCCGCCAGCGGGGGGCATGGTTCGGCCCAGGAGGAGGGCGCCTCACCCAGGACGGCGGGAACCTCAACAAGCAGGCGGCCCCTCTGGTCCGGGTCCACGTTGTCGGTGACCGTGCCGGGATACTTGCCGTAGTACCTACGGCCGCCTTCTTCACCGCCGTTCATACCGGCACCACCGGCGTCAGGGAGATCAGCCCGTCCCGCGACAGGCTGAAGTTCTGCTTGTACTCGCCGCGCTTGATGTCGTGCGTCACGGACTGGACGTAGTAGAGCCCGTCGTAGCCGGGCCCGGCGCCGCGCACGCCCACCACCTGTCGTGCCCGCAGGATTCCGCCGTAGCGCAGCACGTCGAGCTGACCTGACCCGGTGATGGCATCGGAGGCACTGAACACAATGCCCAGGGCGCGGGCCATCGCCTGGGTAGCGGTCAGCCCGGAGAGGTAGTCGGGGAACTCGACCTTGGCCGGCGGCGTCAGGCGCGCGCCCAGAGGCGGGCGCACGACGCTCAAGTTCGGGACGGGAACCGAGATCGGGACACGCTGGGTGACGGGGTCATAGATCGTGAGGACAACGATTTTCTTGGCGAGCCCGTCGAGGTTGAAGCTTATTGACTGCACGTTGGTCTCGGCATCCATGTTGACGTTCAGGGCTGGCTGGGGGACGGGGACGGTAAAGTCCGGGCCCCAGTAGCCGACGCTGCTTCCCACGTCTGGCCCGGGGCTGACGAAGAAGACGTACGCGTGCCGGCTGGCGAGCAGTTTCACGTACTGCAGGTCGGTGCCGGTCTGGGTGGGGATGCGATCGTTCGCGATGGGGACGTCGGTGAAGATCGGCGGTATGACGGTGGGCGAGATCCCGACGCTGGCGTAAGTGCCCAGTATCGTGCCGACGATGGTGTCGTCCGACATGTTGGGATAGCGCATGAATGGCATCTCGACGAGGTCCATCAGTACGCTCAGGTCCTCACCGGTAATCGTCAGGGTCGACTTTCCGGGATCGTTGCTCGGTGCGACCTCCTGGCGCGTGACAATGCCGTCCATCAGCACGTTGGGTATTCCCCCGGCGGTGACAATGATGATCACCCGGGTGGAGATGGGATCGAAGTAGCCCACCGGGAGCAGCGTGGCCTGCAGCGGCGACTGCTTACTCACGGCGAAGGTCAGCTGGAAGCCGCTGCGGTCCTTCCCGCTGGTAACAGCCACCGATGTCAGCGCATCGGTGACCGGCTCCGGGGCCGGCGCGGGCATTGCCGGGGCCGGGCCGATAAGCAGTGTCAGGTGGATCCCGTTAAGCACCTGGCAACCCTCCGGCGGCCGGGATGCCTTGCGGCAACGTGATGCGCAGGTAGCGGCCAGGCACCGCGACGAGATCCTCCGGCCGCATGGCCCGGTTGGCGTCGCAGATACGCCAGAACTGCTCCGGGTCGCCGAGAGTGGCCGCGGCCACATTGTCGAGACGCTCCCCCTGGATGACCAGATGCTGCACGAGCAGGACCAGAGACTCCGGCTGCGGAACGAAGCGCCGCCGCAGGTATATGACCGGCTCGGCACCGGGGGCCTGGATGGTCGCGGTCGCGGTGCCCGAGTACCGGCTGCCCGGGGGAAAGGGCGTAGCGGGCGGCAGCGGGGTGCCGTTCATGGGATCCCCGCGATCCCGAGCGCCGAGAGCGATCCCGCCGGGCTCTGGGCCGCCAGGCGCTCCTTGCCCTGGAGGTAGGCCATGAAGAGCATCCCGCCCTTGTGCCCGAAGCTCAGGTCGGTTACTGACAGCACCCTGAGGCCAAGGCTGACCTTGGCGCGAATGGGATTGAGGGCCGTGTCGAAGGCCTCTTCGGTGATGCTGAACTCGGTGATGCGTATGGGGAGCACGCGCGTCTTGCTCCACACGAAGAGCGTCAGCGGTGCCTCAAGCGGCGCGATTTCCAGCGTGCCGGTCTGGGCGAGGATGTCGTTGGCCTGCAGCTGCGCCGATGCCGGGTACACGATGGTCTCGAGCGCCGCGAGCTGCGGATAGATGCCGGCCTGGCTGGCGAGGGGATTCTGGTCAGGGAACTCAAGCTGGTCGGTGGCGTCGATCTCGGCTTCCAGCTTGAGGGTCTCGATGGGCGGGGCCTTCAGGCGCAGCGCCTCCAGCCGGTCGCCCTCGCCCTCCATGGCCTGGACCTGCAGTGTCCGGCTCAGGGTGTCGGGGTTGTACTGGAGGGCGATGACCCTCGCGACCGCGGCGGTCGCGGGGTCGATCAGCACGATGCCGCCCTTGACGACGCGCGGAGATCCGGGGAAGCCGGTCATCGCGGCATCACCCGGTGGATGGCACCGGCGATGCCCTCACCCCAGCCGGCCGCATCGGCGGTGCCGGCGGCGGGCATGCGCGTGCGCAGCACGGGCACGGCACCTCCCGGCGGGATCGCAGGCCTGTCCTGCCCTCCGGCCAGGAGACGGCCCAGCTCGGCCGCCAGGTGCTGCCGCAGCAGCGGCATCTGGTGGCTGGCCACGGGGACGCCGTCCAGGACGACCCGATCGATCTGGACATTGATCATCATCCGGCCCCCTCTACAGCCTCGAGCCAGCGGAAATCTGCCTCGTCCACCGGCCTGCCCAGCTTCCCGAACTCGGCCCGCGTCGCCTCCAGGACCACCGGCATAGTTATCGGCGTACCGTCTTTAGCCGCCCGGAAGGCCGCGTTCACCGCGATGTTGTGGATGCTGCCCCCGGCCAGGTTGAAAGTTGCCAGATGCTCGTAGTCGAGCTTGGACACCGGCGCCTTGGCCGGGAAGACCTTCCGCCAGATGGCCATGCGCTCCGTTTCCCCGGGGAAGCGGAAATCAACGACAAACCGGAGACGCCGCAGGAATGCGGTGTCGAGGGCAGATTTGGCATTGGTGGCCAGGATCGCAAGCCCGCTATAGGTCTCCATGCGCTGCAGGAGGTAGTTGATCTCGATATTGGCGTAGCGGTCGTGACTGTCCTTGACCTCGCTCCGTTTGCCGAATAGCGCGTCCGCCTCATCGAAGAGGAGCATCGCTCCGCAGTCCTCGGCGGCATCGAACAGCTTCCGGAGATTCTTCTCTGTCTCGCCGATGTACTTGCTCACCACCGCCGACAGATCGATGCGGTAGAGGAGGAGACCGAGCTCATGTGCGATGACCTCGGCCGCCATGCTCTTGCCCGTGCCGGTCTCGCCGGCGAACAGGGCGCTGATGCCCAGGCCGCGGTTCATCTTGTCCCTGAAGCCCCAGTCGTCGTACACCGCCATCCGGACGCTGACCTGGTCGGCGATCTGGCGCAGGAGCCGCTTCTCCGTATCCGCCAGCTCCAGATCGTCCCAGGCCGCTTTCGGATCGATGACCTGGGCGAGAGACTCAAGCGCGGGCCGGGATTCCCGCAGGCAGGCGGCCCACAGATCGTTGGTGTCCGCGGGATCGCCGGCCCTGGCGGCCAGCCGGCGGATCGTGGCCAGGCTGAAGTTGAAGTGGCCGGCGAGCTGGGACGGGCGGTCTGCCGCAGCGTCGCCCAGGGCCTCTGCCCAGGCTTCGCGCTGCTCGGCCGGCGTCGGCTTGTCTACCTCCAGGATCACGCTCATCCCGGTCAGATCGGCCAGGGACTGCTCGGCATCGACGAAGGTCACGGAAAGGCCCCGGCTGCACATCCGCGTGATGGTGGCGAGCTGGGGAGCGGGGCCTTCGCCGGCTCCGCCGGTTTGCGCGAACAGGGAGATCGGGAGCAGGGCACTTTCCCGGTGCCATAGCCGCACGAAGTGCTCCTGGTCTTCCGCATGGGCGGGGACGGCGTCCGCCTTGAGCACATACAGCAGCAGGCCGAGGCGGGCCGCCGCCGCTTGGGCCACTGCCAGCTTGCTCTGCCGGTCGCGCCCGACCAGCTGGAATGTGGTCAGGCGATCGGCGCCGTGGCGCACGTCGAGTTCGTCGACGATGGCGCTCGCCACCGCCTGCTGCGACGCTGACAGGGGTGCGTTGCCGAAGGGCTCCTCGGTGGCCAGCGACGCCAGCCGCTCGTCCAGGTAGTTCAGGCCCTTCAGGTAGCTGACGATGCGCTCGTCGGCCCCGATCGGTGAACTCACCAGGGGCTGCCCGGCTTGCTGGTTGATCTCGATGAGGAGCCAGCGGCGCAGGGGACCGTCCGGGGCGAGTGCATCCCAGGCGGGATGATCGAAGGCCAGCATCGCCAGCCCGAACGTGGGATAGGGCCGGCCCGGATCTCCGAGGGCGCGAGCGCACAGGCCGGCGATGCGCGTGTCGAATTCCATCGCGGCGCACAGCAGCAGCGTGTTGCGCTCGAAGTCGGTCAGCCCGAACCGCTGCGCGAGGAGCGCAAGTGCCGGCGGGGGCGCGGCGTCCGCGGCCTCGGCCGGATCCGGGAGTACAGCAGGCCCCGCCGACTGCGGTTCGATGCTGGCGGGGTCCGCCGCCTGGGGTTCCGGCGTTAGCTCCGGGGGCGCCGACGGCGCCTTGTCCGGCCGTCGCCGCAGGAACCGGAGACCGGGCCGGGCTTCCGCTGGTGACTGCGGGGCCAGCGATACCGCGGGCGCGACGGCAGGCGCCGGCGCGGGCACGTCGCCAAGACCGGCCGGGGTTCCGGGTGCGGTGGCGGGACCCGCCGCGGAACTGGCCGCCGATGAGCTACGTGCCGCCAGGCTCTCAAGACGCTGGCGCAGAGCAGCGAGCTCACCCGCGAGGTACCTGTCGTTGGCGTCGAGCCACTGCTGCTGCCCGGTCATGTGACCACTACCATCTGGGCGGGGTCGAAGGAGGGCACGGGCGGTGTCCCGGTATAGACGACAGGGATACTGTCGGCGCCATCAACCCGGAGCCGCACGAGATAGCGCCCGGCGGTGACGCCCGGCAGGCTGAACTGCAGCGTGGTGGGCTGCGCCGGGTCCGGAGGTGTCGAGCTAGAGGCCGCTTCCGCCTGGTGGTCTCCGAACAGGAGAAGGACCCGCTGCCCGGTCACGATCCGCGGCTCGCAGGTGATGGTGAGGGCGACCGTCCCGTGCGCCGCTGTGGCCGGGGCCACGGTGATCTGGGGGGCCAGCGCGAACGCCACCTCGTTGCTGGCGATCGTCGGCGCGCCGGGGCGCCGGACCAGCAGTGCCAGTGTGTACAGCCCGGGCGCCCAGCGGGTCAGCGCCCCGGGGTCGGCGGCCTTGTCCGGCAGGTGAATGGTGATCTCGGAGGCATCGCCGCCGGCCACTGGCAGCTCCACGGGCTGCGCGATCCTGGTGCTGGTGAACCGGGCCTGGGCGCTGGTGACCAGTTGGCCGCCCTCCACGGCCACGTCCTCCCCCAGCCGCGCGGCCTGTTGCGAGCGGGCGGGGCGGATCCCGGTCAGCACCGGCGCCATGCTGGCGGTGGCCGGCCAGCCCAGGTCTCCCGGGCCTCGGGCCAGCACCGGAAGGGGCGACCGCACCGGTGTCTTGCTGTCGATCAGCACCACCGTGACCTCATATGCGGCGGAGACACGGTACTGGGTCATGAAGACCATCCACAGCTTCGAGATCTCTTCGATGGCCAGGGGCAGGGGCGTGATCTTGAGGGGCTCGAACTGGTCGGCGAGATCGTTGCCGGCCAGGGCCGTGCGGATGGCGGCGCGGCTCAGGACCGGATGGTCATGCAGCACGCTCATGGCCGCGCCCAGCACCCGGTGGCTCACGGCGTCGTTGTCGCTCTCGCCGCGGCCGTAGGTCGTCAGCAGATAGTGCAGGTTGAGCGCCAAGGCGGGAACGCCGGTCTCCCCCTGGCGCACTTGCCGGGGCATGTCGAGGTTCCGCCATCCGGCATTTGTCATGGTCTGGTAGAGGAAGAGGTTAAGTTGGGCTTTGGTGATGCCTTTGCGCGCCACATCCAGCGGCTGTGTCGTTACCTCGAGATCCGACAGATCGCTGTCCAGCTTCGGCACCTGGGTGAGCAGGAGCTTGCGGAGGGTGGCCGTGGTAGCCGCCACCGCGAGGGCGTTGCTCATCGGCTCACCTCCCGACGGCGGAGGTACTCCTCGAGGCTCAGCGGCTTGGCCGCACGGCTGGCCGCTGGCTCCGCGCGGCGCTCGCCCGACGATGCCGACCCGGCCCGGACCTCGATCCTGCCGATCGTGATGTTGATCACCGGGTCGGGGCCGGCCATCTCGGCTCGGGGCTTCGCCGTGAACCGCCGGGGCTGAGGTGCCAGGGCAGTGCCGGCAGCGTTCGCAGCCGGGCGCAGATCGCCGCCGGGCGGGATCGCGGGCGGCGCCAGGGCGGGCCTGGCCGACCTGGCCGCATGCACCGCAACCCGCTGCGGCGGTTCAGCGCCGGGCGCGTCATCCAGCTGCCCTGCGGGCACCGAATCGCTGGCTGGTTCATCCCCCCGGGGCCGCTGCGCCATCGCCGGGCGTCTCCGGCTCGGCAGCGCGACGTCAGGTTCGCTCCCTAGCGGCTCGCCCGGGGAGAACGCGCGGAGCGGCTGGGGACGGGGGTGCTCGGTTGCCGCCACCTCCGCTGCGGGTGGCGGCTGCGGCAGGGTGAGCTGCTCCGCCGGGGCGGACCGGGCGGAGGTGGCCTTCGTTGAGCTTCGGCGGGGTGCTGGCGGGCTGAGCCGCTCACCGGTGGCCGGCCGACCGACCCGGGTCGGCCGGCCGGGGTTCGGCGCCCTGGTCCGCCCGCCATCCTGCTCATTGCCGGATGGCCCCGGCGCGGCGGCCCAGGCAACTTCCGGGCGTGATGGCTCCGGCCAGCCGGGTTCCGCGCCGGGCATGCCCCGCTCCGGCCAGGTCACCTCGGGAAGTGAAGGCTCCGGCCAGGTCGTCTGAGGGGATGGCGGCTCCGGCCAGCTGGGTTCCGGGGGCGATGGCTCCGGCCAGCCGGGTTCCGCACCGGGCATGACTCGCGTCGGCCAGCGCGCTTCAGCGGGAGATGGCTCCGGCCAGCCGAATCCCCCGCCGGGCATGACCCGCACCGGCTCGAAGAAGGAGCGCAGTCGGGGACGGACCGGGCCATCGCTTCCGGATGCCTTGCCGACGAGCCTCGACAGGAAATCGCTCACGGCCGGATCAGCTCCAGGTACAGATTCCGGCGGACCGGCGAAAGAGCAAGCACGTCGGCCTCCCGCCAGCCGTAGGCGCTGGCGAGAAGGTGAACATCGCGCAGGAGCTGCTGGGCCCAGGCGTGGATCTCGGCCCAGAGGAAGCCCGCGATATCGAAGGGCGCCGACCACGTGGCCCCGCAGGACTGGCAGGCCAGCGCCAGCTCCATATCGGCCTGCGGGTCGGCCGCGGACATGCCGTCCGCGACCGCGGCGACCACAGCATCCGGGAGATCCTCCGACCCGACGGCGGCGCCATCCTCACCCCGCGCGTCGACGATGCACCGGGCGAGGAGCTGGCGGCTGGCCGGTTCGATGCCCGCACCGGTCAGGGCGAGCAAGTCGCTGCTCGACGGAACGCGGAATGCCACCTTGATCCCGCCGCTGTGCAGGAGCAGTACCGCCGGGGGCCGGCGATCCGCCTCAATCCGCATGTGCGCGAGCGGGAATGTGGACTCCAGCAGTTCGCCGCAGCCCGGGCACGGGACTATGACGGTGCAGGCAGGCCCGAAGAGCATGGCCCGCAGTTCCAGCAGCAGCGCGTCCCGGCCGCCGAGCGGCATTTCCGCGATTTCGTTCCCGCTGCGGTCCGTGGACGTGGCCTCGAGCAGGATGAGCATCCGTTCTGTCGGATTCGCGTCCAGGCCGCATTCCCATGCCTCCAGAAGCTCCGCCGCACTCAGGGCACGCATACGGGTCCCTCACTCAGCTCTCAGAGAGAGGGCTCTTGCGGCTCAGGGACCTCCGTGTCCTGCTCCCAGCCCTCGTTCTCCAGCTTGATGTGCTGGATCGCGACTGCGTTGGCGTTGGCATCAAGCTCGGGAAGCGCCTGGTATTCCGATACCCAGCAGCGGAACACCTTGTAGGCGAGAGCCAGCTGGCCTGCCTCGTTGTAGACCTCGACGATCATGTCCTTGCGGAAATCCTTGAGCGACACCTCCGATCCCAGGCCCATGCCGAAGTTCCAGACCTTGTTCGCCCAGTCCCTGAACTCCGGGTCATGGGTGACGCCGCGATCGAGCGTGATCGCCTCGTACTCGGTGCGCCCCGGCGACTTGCGGCTGGATGAGGGATCCCCGCCCTCCCTGTGCCGCACGACCTCGGTCGTGCGCTTGAGCCCGGTGACCTTGCTCACCCCGGCAACGTATTTTCCGTCCCACTTGACCCGGAATTTGAAGTTCTTGTAAGGGTCGAAGCGCTGCGCGTTCACGGTGAATTGAGCCACGGCGCGGTCCTCTTTTTCTGCTCGTGCTTAGGTCTGGATCGCCCCTGCGATCTGCTGGATCTGGATGACCACGAACTCGGCGGGCTTCAGCGGGGCAAAGCCAACGACGATATTGACGATTCCGAGGTTGATATCGTTCTGGGTGGTGGTTTCCTTGTCGCACTTCACGAAATATGCGTCTTGCGGCGTGCTGCCCTGGAACGCTCCCTGGCGGAACAGGTCGTGCATGAAGGCACCGACGTTCAAGCGTATCTGCGCCCACAGCGGCTCGTCGTTCGGCTCGAATACCACCCATTTCAGCGCGCGGTAGAGCGACGACTCGAGGAAAAGCGCGGTACGGCGCACGGGGACATACTTCCATTCCGAGCCGACCTGGTCGCTTCCCTGGAGTGTCCGCGCGCCCCAGATTACCGTCCCGTAGACCTGGAAAGCGCGCAGGCAATTGACGGCGTTGGGGTTCAGCACGCCGTTGTCAGCGTCGCTGAGCACGACGTTAAGCCCGGTCACCCCGGTGAGCGCCGCTTCGGTCCCGGCCGGGGCCTTCCAGACCCCGCGGGTCGCGTCGGTCTTTGCGTACAGGCCCGCCACGAAGCCACAGGGAGGCACCTCTTTCGGCCGGTTCTCCGCCAGTGGGTCCGGCGCCTGTACCCAGGGGAAGTAGAAGGCCGCGTTGGCGGCGTTGTCGCCGGCCGTGATACCACCGGCCGGCCCGTTCTGCAGCTTGGCCACCGTGTCATCCGGGGCGGAATCGACGATCAGGAAGGCCCGCCGGCGCTGATCATGGCAGAAGCCCTCCAGCTCCTGGATCACCGCTGGGGTGTTCTCCCCTGGTACGCAGAGGAGGTTGAAGATGTCGACCTGGTCGAGCAGGTAGACCCCGCCGGTCCCCGATGACGGCAGGACGGCGTTCTCGAAACCGCTGGTATTCGGCTGCAGGACCGTGCCGTCGGCTCCCCCGGAGAGTTTCGCGGTATCGGGTATCTTGCCGTTGGCAGGAATGACGGTGTCGGCGGGAGGATCGGTGGGGCTTCCGATGAGCTGGGCGTTGACGAATGCTGAGTCATTCGCGAGGACCCTGACCACGTACCGGGAGTCGGACGACGAGATTGAGAGATTCTCGAAGACCTCGACGGGGGCGCCGGTGCCGTCTTGGTTGATGCTCACAACCACGAGCCGGAACCTTGTGGGGTCATCGGTCCGCCGCTTCGTGACTATCGCGTAGCCACTCGACGCGTGACCATTCGACCAGGCGCCGGGTGAGGCGGCGGTCACCGTGATCTTGCCGTCCAGCGCCACCGTCGCCGACTTGGCGCTGGCGGTGTCGGTGACCCGCACGATGTATGCCTGCTGACCGCCATTCGCGAAGAATTGGGAGACGGCATAGCCGAGCAGGCTCCGGGAGTCGAAACCGCCGAAGGTACGGGCGAAATCGGCCCAGCTGAGAATGAGCGTGGCTGCGCCGGTCGGGCCTCTGGCCGCCCATCCCACAAATGCGGTGATCGACGTGGCGACCCCGGTAATCGTCCGTACACCGCTGGGGATCTCCTCGACGTAGACACCTGGGTAACTAACAGCGACTGGCACTTCCCAAGCTCCTTTCCACCCGGCCTGTTGACTGTTCCGGCGGCTGCATCAGGGCGCTCCGCGCCGTCCGGGATGTGCTGGCGAATCCACCGCTCATCCCGGGCCAGCAGCCGCGCATCACGGCCGCCTCCTGAGCAGCCCTGCCGAGATGGACCTGCCCACTGCGGCGTGTGCGGTGCTCCGCTGCCACTGCGACCGGGCCGTCCGGCGCCGCTCGCGCCGGCTGCCGACGTGCGCTCGGACCCCGTGCAGCGCGGCGTCGGTGGCCTGCGCGGTGAGCTGCTGCCAGCCGCTCCCGGAGTAGATGGCGTAGACGCCGATATACCCGCCGGGCAGCAACTCGAAGGGCCGCTGGATCTGGTTCTGGTAGTCGAACTCAGCGGACCCCGGCGGCCAGAACGACTCGAACCACGCTGGGAGGACGAAATCCGAGACCGTCGTGTCATCGATCTTGTAGCCGTACTGGTCGGCTTCGCAGGGGTCGCACACCTCGTAGGCGTAGAGAACCGCCGCACCCGCGCCATTCTGCTGGGACTGCTCGACCAGCGTCGTCAGGTTGATGGCCGGGTCAGCGAGCTGTTCCAGCAGCTCGTGGGACGCCGTGACGGTCCAGATGTAGCCGTTATCGATGTCGCTCTTGGCGAAGACCTTGCCAAGCGGCAGTCCCTGGCTGGTGAGGTCGTGGTAGCCGAGCGCCCCCGCCTGGTCTGAAGTGTCGAGTATCACCTGCCACCAGGCCCCAGACGGCGGGTCACCGCCCGAGGGCACGAAGACGAGGTCGGCGTCTATGCCCCAGGTAGGCGCGAAATCCCGGTGCACCTGAGTCTGCAACGCGGCCATGGCCTCCTGCACCTCGGCGTCGGAGACGACCGTGGAGGCATTGATCAAAGCGACCTTGATATCAGCCATGGGACCCCCTACTGCGTGCAGCACCCGTCCGCTCACTGAGCGCAGGGCCCTCGACTCAACTGCTGCCTGCGCGAGCGCGGCTGATTCGGACGCTACGGGCGAAGGCGCACCGGCGGCCCAGGGACTGTCCTAGGGATTCCCCTAGTTTTGGGTGACCGGGCCGCGTAACCCTCGGTCATGTCACGCGGGTGAGCCGACGGCCGCACGGCGGGACGCCCTGTGCCAGCCTGGCCGGTGTTGCCTAGTCCAGGGTGATCTGCCTGGCAAGTTGCGTCCGGGAGCGGACGCCGAGCTTTGCGTACACGTTGCCAAGGTGGTATTCGATGGTCTTCACACTTAGCACGAGCTTTATGGCGATCTGCCGGTTGGTGAGCCCTTCCGCCGCCAGGAGGCTGACCGCCCGCTCCTGTGACGTCAGCCCGGGCCCGCTGACGCCTGGTGCTGGCACCGAGGCACGCCCGCAGGCGGCCAGTTCCCGCTCACATTGCTCCAGCCAGGGCCTCGCTCCCAGGGCAAAGAGCCGACGGCGGGCATTCTCGAGATGGCCGACTGCGATCGCACGGCGGCCTGTCCGGCGGAAGAAACAGCCACATGCGAGTTCCAGCCGCGCGATGGTGAACGGGCGCTGGAGCCCGCGCGCGTGGGCAAGCCCGGCGCGGAACGCCCTTTCGGCGGCTGCCCGCTGACCGAGCGCGGCCTGCAGGGTACCGCGGGCCCGGGCGGCCGCAACGAGCGCGGACCGGCGGGCGTGGCGCTCGGCTAGCTCCTCGAGCGGGCGCAGGACTTGATCGGCCTCGTCAAATCGACCAAGCCCGGTGAGCACATCAGCGTAGGCGTCGCGCCATTCCAGCAATCCTGGCTGATTTCCGAGTCGGCCGGCGGCGTCCCCGGTCAGCTCGCGCAGAGGTTCCATGGCGGCGGCCGCCTGGTCAAGCTCACCCTGGGCAAGAGCGAGCATGCCTTCGACCTCCCACACCCAGACAGCCGGATACGGCTCGCTGAGCCCGCCGGGTTCCCGGCACAGGCACAGGTGTGCCTCTGCCTGCTCCCACTGGCCCCGGCCGATGTAGGGATAGGCGGTACGGGCGTGGATGAGGGGGGCCAGCCACCGCTGCTCCGTGGCGTCGGCCAGCGATATGGCCAGTTCCCCGTTCACCACCGCGTCGTCCCAGTTTCCCGCGCGCCAATGAGCTTCGGCGAGCGCATTGCAACTGGTGACAGCGAAGTCGGCCGGTCCGTACCGCCGGTAGGCTTCTGCGGCGGTGGCCAGCTGTTCGATCGCGCCCGCCAGATCGTCAGTCCACAGGCGCAGGACGCCGCTGCCCATCAGGCCGTCCAGCGCTCCTGGTATCCCGTCCAGGCGCGGCACTTGCAGCCGACGCGCAAGATCAAGACCCTGCTGGGCGCGACCGGCGTGGCCCAGGCTCAGCAGTAAGAGGTCCAAAGCGTTTGCGGCGTGTCCGGCCCCTTCATCCAGCCGCAGCGCGCGGTTCGCCCAGCCCACCGCCCGGTCGCCGGGAGTGACGAGCGAGGCGACCCTGGCCATGACCGCGGCGATTCTGGCGGCCAGGGCAGGCTGGCATTCGCGATCGCAGTTTGCCCAGGCAGTCTCCAGGAACCGGGCGCCCGCATGCAGTTGCCCCGTGCCAGCGCTGAGATGGCCGAGCAGGTACTGCCGCCACGGCCCGTCCATGCAATCGTCCAGCTCCCGGCGCAGCGCTGATGCCTCCGCGATCTCACCCGCCTGCAGCAGGCAGTCCGCCGACTCGAGCACGCAGTGGTCCTTGACAGCGCGATCGAGATGGAGCCGGGCAGCAGTGCGCCAGTGGTCAGCCGCGGCCCGCCAGCTCCCTGCCGCGGCCTGGCGTCGCGCCAATCCGGCGACCTCTGCGGCCAGCGCCGCGTCGTCCCCTCCACTGGCCGCGACGCGGTGACGCAATGCTGCATGCTGATCCTCGATGAGGTCCGCGGCACGGGAATGCATCCTTGTGCGCTGACCGACGCCAAGGTCGTGGTAGATGGCCGCTCGGATCAGCGGGTGGGGAAAGGCGACGGTGCCCGGCCGGGGCTCTTCAAGCAGGCCAGCTTCTATCGCTCCATCGAGGGCATCAAGGGGATTGTCCAGTCCGGATAGCTGAGCGGCCAGCACTGCCGGGCAGGAGTTGTCCAGCAAGGCAGCAGCGGCGACAAACCTGCGTGTCGCGGCCGGGCAGGTAGCCAGCCGACGGTTCACCAGCGTCGCAAATGCGCGGGGGGCGGGCAGCGGCACCCCGGGGTCGCACAGTGCAGCCGCGGGAAGTTCCTCGACCAGCGCGCGCAGGTGAAGCGGCACGCCGCCGGTATGATCCCGCAGCCGGGCCGCGGCCCGGGGGGTAAGCGTGACGTTGCCGACGCGGCTGCAGAAGTTACGCACACCGACGACATCGAGACCGCTGAG
>Ga0335076_10000696_pt1 | contig 31457 bp, 25 predicted proteins | sample Lox_Sample_25_FD_206717 | JGI IMG/M metagenome (GOLD analysis project Ga0335076, IMG submission 206717) | Soil microbial communities from Loxahatchee National Wildlife Refuge, Florida, United States - Lox_Sample_2.5 | ecosystem: Environmental > Terrestrial > Soil > Wetlands | place: USA...
GGCGCTTGATGTGGAAGCCTACCAGCAGTCGCTGACGTTGCGGTCGGTGTTTCAGATCAGCGCTACGGCCCGGCCGGGTGTGAAGGCGGAGGATTTGGAAAAGGCGATCAACGAGGAGTTGGAAGCGTTCCGCAAGTCGGGCCCGACGGTGGACGAGATGAAGCGGGCGCGGAATGGAATTGAGACGCGCACGATTTCCGGGCTGGAGGTATTGAATGGGGTGGCGAACCTGCTGAACAGCTACAACCACTACCTGGGAACGCCGGATTTTCTGTCGGCGGACATAGCACGGTACGAAAACGCAACGCCGGAAGCGGTGCAGGCTTTCGCTCAGGAACAATTGAAGCCGAATGAACGGGTGGTGGTGTATGCGGTGCCGGGAAAGCCGGACCTGGGACCGGAAGTTGCGACACCAAAGGCTGAGGCGAAAGAGGCGACGGCAGCGGGTGGCGAAGCCGTAAACGCAGATGCGGCGTGGAGAGAAAAGCCGCCAACACCGGGGCCTGCGCGTCCGCTGCATTTGCCGGTGCCGGAGGAATTCAAGCTTTCGAACGGGCTGACGGTGCTGTTCAGCGAACGTCCCGGATTGCCACTGGTGGCGGCGAGCCTGGTGGTCCGGCGAGGCAGCGGGGCGAATCCATTGGATCGGCCGGGGCTGGCGAGTTTTACGTCGCGGATGCTGCAGCAAGGGACGGCGACGCGCTCCGCGCTGGAGATTGCGGATCGCGCCGCCGACTTGGGGACGACTGTCGGGACACGAGCGTCGATGGATTCCTCGCGAATCGGATCCCATTCGCTAACGCGGAACTTTCCGGACGTGCTGGAACTAATGAGCGACCTGCTGCTGTATCCGAGTTTCCCGGAGAAGGAAATCCAACGCGTGAAATCGGAGCGGCAGGCGGCGCTGGTGCAGGAGAGGGACGAGCCATTTGCGGTGGCCACGAGAGTGTATTCGGCGGCGCTGTATGGGCCGAGATACACGTACGGCTATCCCGACATTGGGACCAGTGAGTCGTTGAAAGCGATTACCCGGGAGGACCTGGAGAAGTTCTGGAGGGCGAATTACTCGCCGAGCGATACGGCAATGATCGTCACCGGAAATCTCAAGCGGGACGATTTGAAAGCACTGCTGGAGAAGCGGTTTGGCGGCTGGAAGGCAGGCGAGGCCCCGGCGGTGAACCGGGGGACGCCGGAGCGTTCGGACGCCAAGTTGATTCTGGTGGACCGTCCCGACGCGCCGCAGACGACACTGGTGTTTTTCTCGCTGGGCCCAGCGCGGTCGACACCGGACTATGTGCCACTCGAAGTGATGAACACAGATCTGGGCGGACTGTTTTCGAGCCGGATCAACATGAACCTGCGGGAGGAGCATGGCTACACGTACGGGGCGGGCTCGTTCTTCGGCTATCACGTGGCGCCCGGGCCGTTCATCGTGTATTCGGACGTGCGGACGGATGCGACAGCGCCGGCAGTGACGGAAGTATTCAAGGAATTGAAACGGATGCGGGATACACCGATGAGTGGCGAGGAATTGAAGTTGGCCAAAGATTCGATCGCGCAATCACTGCCAGGACGATTCGAACAGGGGTCCGAAGCGGCGGGGACGTTTGCGGAGATTTACGTGTACGGACTGCCGCTGGACTATTTCACGTTGCAACCGGAAAGGATCAACGCGGTGACGGCGGAGCAGACGCAGGCCGCAGCGCAGAAATACATCCAACTGGATCAGATCACAGTGCTGGCGGTAGGCGACCGGGCGAAGATAGAAGCGGAGATGAAAAAGCTGAATCTGGGGAAGATGGAAATACGCGACACGGAAGGGAAGCTAGTGCAGTAGCCTAAAGCTGTGCGGTTGCGTTCAAGAGAAATCGACCTGTTCGAAACCCAGCCCTTTCAGGATGACCGTGAGGGCGTCGCGGGCATTTTGTTGCGTGGATTTCAGGATGCCATCCTGTTGTGCGGCAAGCTGAAGCTGTTTTTCGGCTTCTTCGCGAACTTCAGATTCGAGATTGGGATCCGGAGAGGAAAATAGACCGGTATCGCGGGAATAGACACGCGTTTTCGAGTTATCGATTCGAACGACGAGAATCTCAGGCGACGGAAGGTGGACCGAGACTTTCCGGCCATGAACGGAAACGTCACCTGGCTGGAGCTTGGTGAGATCGACACCGCCGATCACTTCCCCGTGGACGATCAGGAGCAGGCGGTCGCCAGCAAGAAATTTGGGAAGGTAGGCGTTCTCGTGTTCGCCGGAGATGATTTTGTCCATGGTATAGCGGACAGTTTCAAGGCGCTGGAGTTGTTGGATCTGACGCACGACCGTAGGCTGATCGGCCTGAATGACGATGCGGCCGTCGCGGGAGCCGTTGAGCAGGCGAAACAGGCCAACACCGGTGGCAAGCCAGATTGCAGCGGCAACCAGGGCGACGGAGAGAAATCCCCCAACAAAGAACCAGATGAAAGCCGGAATGCGGCTGTGGGTATTGGTGGATTCGGAAGTGTCGGACATACGAGTATCAGTTTAACTGAAAGACATGTCCCGCGGCGGCGGACAGGTCAGGGTTGCTGGAGTTTCTTGAGCATCTCGAGGGCGTTTTGGTTTTTGGGATTGCGTTCGAGGGATTTCTGATGGGAATTTTGTGCAGCCAAGCGTGACGCGGGACGAGCGGCAAGGGCTGACAAGAGAAACAGCGGTTTAAATAGTGAAGGCAAGAGAGATTCCTCGCTACGCTCGGAACGACGAATATGGAGTGCCGCGTTAGAGCGCACAACGCCACTGGGATTTAATACGCCTATAGGAGCGAAGAAGTTCCTATCTTCTCAAGGTTTTTTGAAGGTGGGTTTGTCGCCGGAAGCGGGAGGCGGAACATCAGCTTGTTTGCCGGCCGGCTTCGCGGGAGTGGCAGTTGTGTCGCCCGGAGTCGCAGCGGCGGTGGTGGCACCTTCGGTGAAGGGCTTCTTGATGAGAGCTTCGACGACTTCCTGGGCGCCGCCAGTGTTGTCATTGGTCTGGCGGGCCTTGTTGTACTCGTTCAGGGCACGCTCGCGCTGGCCCAGGAGATCGAAGATTTTGCCGAGATAGATGTGGCTCCAGACTTCGGTCCATTTTTCGGTGGGTTCGGGAACAGTCTGGAGCGCTTCGCGGAAAGCGTTGGCGGAGGCCTGATAATTCTTCTGATAAAAGAAGGCTTCGCCCATGCGGAAGTTGGCGAGGGAACGAGTGGGCTGAATGGCCAGGGCGCGCTGGTATTGCTGAACGGCGTCGTAATATTTGCCAACTTCGGCGAGTTCCTCACCGCGGGCAATGGCGGCTCGCGCGCGGAGATTGGGAGTGCTCTTGAGGATGAGATTGTTGGGATCGACGCGGATGCCGCCGGGTTTCGGGCGGCCGAACGTTTCGACCATGAAATCGGATTCGAGCCCGGTGACTTCGAGGGTTTTCACTTCCGGATTCCCTTCGGTATCGATGCGGAGCTGCACGGGCATGCTGAAAGTGTCGATGGGCTGCTTGATCTTGCCAACAACTCGGAAACCCTTACGAGTGCGGTACACGACATATTCAGTGGTGAATTCGGGAATGCCCGTAGAGTTGAGCCACTGCGCAAAGAAGCCGGCAAGATTGGGAGGCGGGGCGCCGGGCCTAGCGCCAGCATCGGCTTGCGCGATGGCGAGCTTTTCGAATCCATCGATGGTGGCGGTCTTGCCCTGATACGTCGTGTAGAACTGGTGGAGCAGTGCCTTAAAACGGATATCACCCATCATCGCTCGAAGCATGTGGAAGAGCATGGCGCCCTTATTCATGACCACGGAGCGGTAGGCGCCGGAGTAAGGAGCGAGGCGCGCTTCCTGAGCGACAGGAGCGGCATCGTCGTACATCAGAGCGCCAACGGCAAATTCATCGATGGTGCGGAGGCCGGCTTCTTTTCCAATGGCTTGTTCGGCGTAGAGCTCCTCGGAATAGCGGGCCAGGCCATCGCTGATCCAGACATCAGCGGGCGAAGCGGGCAAAACCTGAATGCCCCACCACTGGGATGCGACCAGGCGGCTCAAGGTGCGGTCGCTGATCTTCGGATCCCAGATGCGGTGGCTGAGCATGGCAACACCCGGAGCGGCAAAGTCGCGCACGGTGCCGTCGGGCAGTTGAATCACGGTGAGATCCGGGTCGGGCAGCTCGCCAAACATGTCGGAGAAAATGATTTCCTGATGCGCGACGGCGTTCGCGAATTCCTGCGCTTTGCCGGATTGCGCCGCGGGAGCATAGACGGCGACGCTGATCCCTTCGGCCTGTTTGGGATTGTACTGCAGCGGGCCGATAACGAAGGAGCCGTGCGGCTCAGGAGTGTCGCAGTGAAAGGTGTACATCAGGCGTCCACCTTCCGCGGGAGAGCGGCCGGCCATCGGTTGAGGAGATTCCGATTTGCCGGTGCCGGCGGCAGCGACAGTATCAGGAACATTCAGCTTGAACGTGCCGGTGTAGCGATTGGCGGGGAAATTGGTCAACGGAAACCAGCGAGCGGGCAGTAACAGGTAGGACCAGTCTTTGTTGACGGAAGCCATTCGAACATTCGGGACGGGGCTGTTTTCTTCGTTCGCGAGCAGACCACCATAACTGAACGTGAGGCTGACGGCCTGACCGGCGGCGACAGGGGCCGGCAGGGTGATATCGAGAAAAAGCGGATTTTCGTTTTCGCGTTGGAAGCTGAGAGGTTTGCCGTCGGGTCCTTTCACTTCACGGACTTCGAGATTTTCGTGCAGTTCGACGCGAACGTTCTGCGAGACTTCCTGAGCACGGAACTGGACTTTGGCGACGGCGTTGATGCCTTGCGCGACAGTATCGACGTAGGCCGAGACTTCGTATTTGTCAGCGAGAAAGGTGGACGCTCGAGGTTCAGGAGATTGCGCGGCAGGCCGGGCTGGAGCGCTTAGCATGATCGCAGATAAAAAAAGTGCTGCTAGCGCTAGCGGGGCCCAGGTCCTTTGGCTACGAATCATCGATGTCCTTTCCCGAGGTTCACAAGGAACCTATATAGGATAGCAATGGGTCAGGAAGCGTTGCCAGTCGGGGAGAGCAGAGAGGCAATGGCGTCAGCGGCCCGTTCGACGGCACCCGGAGGACCGAGACGGCGGCGGACCTCGGCAAGACCTGTGCGAAGAGTCGCTCGGGCATTGGGGTCCTGCAGAAGGCGAAGAGTTTCGGCGGCGACATTTTGCGGCGTGAAGTCATCCTGCACAAGTTCAGGGACGACGCGTTTTTCGGCGATGAGATTGACCATGGCGTAGTAAGGAGTGCGGAGCAGGGGCTTGGCGAGAGCAGCGGTCAAGGGAGAGACGCGGTAGACCACCGTCATGGGCGCATCGAGCAGAGCAGCTTCGACGGTGGCGGTGCCGCTCGACACAATCGCCGCATCGGCAGCGGCTAAAGCGTTGTAGGTCTGACCAGCAACAACGCGGAGTTTTAAGCCGGAAGGCCAACCGGAGTTGAGGAGTTCAAAGTCTTTCGCGTGCGCCGCGGCGATGACGAATTGCGTGGGGAGCTTCGCGTGGATTCGGGCGCAGGCCTCGCGAAGGACGGGTAAATGGTGCGCGAGTTCGGCGGCGCGACTTCCGGGAAGTACGGCTACGATATGGCTACCCGGAACGAGATTGTGTTCTTCGGAGAACTGGCGGCGGTCTTTGCTTGCGGCGACAGTGCCGACGAGAGGGTGGCCGATGAATTCGGTGGAGACGCCGGCGTTACAAAAAAATTGCTTTTCGAAGGGAAAAATACAGAGTGCTTTTTCGAAGCGCCGGGCGATGAGCCTGGCGCGCCACGGCCGCCAGGCCCAGAACTGCGGGCAAATGTAATAGACGTTGCGAATGCCGCGCGGTTTGAGTTTGCGGGCAAGGCGAAGATGAAAACCGGGGAAATCGGTGAGTATGCCGAGCGCGGGTTTGCGCTCCGCGGCGGTGGACACGAGGTTGTCCATGGCACGGAGGAGCGAGGGGAGGTGCTTGAGAATTTCGGTGATGCCCACGACGGCAACCTGCGCGGAATCCATGACGATTTCGACGCCTGCGGCGCGCATCCGTGGGCCACCCATTCCGAACAGGTGCACGTCGAGGCGTTTCTGAAGGGCCGTGGCGAGTTGGGCGGCGTACATGTCGCCGGAAGCTTCGCCGGCGGAAAGGAGTAGGGAGAGGGGTGGCATCGACGGCATTCAGTCTGTCGCGGGCAGGGGAGCGGGCAGCGAGGCGGGACTGGCGGGGGGCTGAGAACCGTTGCCGTTGTGGAGTTCCTGATCCTTGTACTGGAGTTGGTAGAGGCGGAAGTAAATGCCGCGCTGGGCGAGCAACTCCTGGTGAGCGCCCTGTTCGCGCAGACGGCCCTTGTGGAAGACGAGGATGCGATCGGCATGCTGAATGGTGCTCAGGCGGTGAGCGATGACGAGCGAAGTGCGGCCGGAAAGCAAGCGGTCGAGGGCTTCGCGGATGAGCAGCTCGGTTTTGGTGTCGACGCTGGAGGTGGCCTCGTCGAGGATGAGGTAGCGTGGATTGTGAGCGAGAGCTCGGGCGAAGCTGATGAGCTGGCGCTGGCCGACAGAGAGAGTGGAGCCCCGTTCGTTGACTTCGGTGGCGACGCCTGGCGGAAGGGAACTGACGAAATCGCCCAGGCCAACTTCGCGAATGGCGTGCTCGACTTGCTGGCGCGAGATGCCGGGAGTGCCGAGGCGAATATTGGATTCGATGGTTCCCGTGAAGAGGAACGGATCCTGGAGGACGATGCCGAATTGCCTGCGCAGTTCCTGGAGGTCGAGGAGACGGATGTCCACTCCGTCGAGGAGGATTTGTCCGCGCTGAATGTCGTAGAAGCGGAGGAGCAGGGAGATGAGCGTGGTCTTGCCGGCCCCGGTGTGGCCGACGATGGCGAAAGTCTCGCCAGCGGGAATGCGGAAGGAGACGTCGCGGAGGATCCAGTCTTCATCGGAGGGTTCGGGGACGTTCTTGTAACTGAACCAGACATTGCGGAATTCGATTTCGCCTATGGGGTTGGTGACGCGTTCCGGAGCAGCGGGATTATCGATGGTAATGCGCTCGTCGAGCAGCTTGAAGATGCGCTCGGAAGCGGCCATCGCGGATTGCAGGATGTTGAATTTCTCGCTCAGGTCCTGAATGGGACGGAAGAAACGCTGCGCAAACATGGTGAACGCGATCAGCACGCCGATGGTGAGACCGCCGGAGAGAATGCGCAGGCCGCCTGACCAATAGATAAGAGCGATGGTGGCGAAACTGAGGAACTCAACCGCAGGATAAAAAAGAGCGTAAGCGAGGATAGCGTCGCGCCAGGCCAGCATATTGTCTTTGTTGCGGCGGGCAAACTCCTCGCGGGCTTTGCGTTCGCGGTTGAAGAGCTGCACCACGCTCATGCCAGAGATATATTCCTGCAGGAAGGAATTGATGCGAGCGATGGCAGTGCGAATTTTGCGGTTGGCGTCGCGAACGTATTTGCGGAACACGAGGGTGACGATAAAGATGAGGGGAAGGACGGCAAGGGCATCGAGAGCAAGCCTGCGATCAATGCTGAAGAGCAGGCCAGCCATCACGACAAGGAGGAAGATGTCGTTGATCATGGTGACTACACCGGCGGCGAAGAGGTCGTTGAGGGCATCGACGTCGGTGGTAACACGGGTCATGAGCCGGCCAACGGGGTTACGGTCGTAATAGGTCATGGGCAGGCGCTGGAGGCGGCCGAAAATTTCGGTGCGCATGTCGTACATGGTCTGCTGGCCGACGCGCTGCATGATGCGAATCTGAACGTATTGGGCGAGGAAGTCGAATATCAGGACGGCGAAATAAAACAAGCTGATGTAGATGATGCCGCGCCACGCCAACGGGATGGCGGCGGGCGATTTCGCACCGGGAACGAGATAATTGTCGATGGCGCGCTGGAAGAGCAGGGGCGGAGCGAGTTCAAGCGGAGTGACGATGGTGACAAGCGCCAGAGCGAAGACAACCTGCCACTTGTAAGGCGCCATGTAGCGGAGCAGGCGCTTCATCAAGCGCGAGTCGTAGGCTTTGCCGAGTGCTTCTTCTTCGTGAATATTGCTCATGCTTGTTCGAGCTCTTCTTCCAGCAACTGCTTCTGGTACAAATCCGCGTAATAGCCGCCACGCACCAGGAGTTCCTCGTGGGTGCCGGCTTCGATAATAGAACCGTCCTTCAGGACAATAATCTTATCGGCTTCCTGAGCCGTCGAGGTGCGATGGGCGATGAGAATGGTGGTGCGTCCGCGCATGACGCCGCGGAGGCGGCTGAGAATTTTTTCTTCCGTGTGGGTGTCGACGGCGGAGAGGGAATCATCGAGGATGAGGATGCGCGGGTCGCGAATGACGGCGCGAGCAATAGCGGAACGCTGCTTCTGGCCGCCGGAGAGAGTGATGCCGCGCTCGCCGACCATGGTGTTGTAGCGTTGGGCAAAGTCCTGGATGTCGACGTCGAGGCAGGCGATGGAGGAAGCTTCGAGGATCTGTTCCTCGTTATGAGATTCGAGGCCGAAGGCGATGTTCTCTGCGACGGTTTCGCTGAAGAGATAGGTGTCTTGCGGAACGTAGCCGATGGCGCGGCGCAGGGTTTCCAGGGGCCATTCTCGGATGGGGCGTCCGTCGATGAGCAGAGAGGAGTCAGGTGCCTCCCAGAGGCGGGCAATAAGAGCGGCGAGAGTGGTTTTGCCGCTGCCGGTAGGGCCGACGATGGCAACAGTGGAACCGGCGGAAATCGTGAGATTGATGTTTTTCAGAACCGGGTGAGCCGCCGAACGTTGACCGCTGCCGTTGGGGTTTCCATTGGCACTTAGCGTGATTGGATAGGCGAAGGAAAGATTGTGGAATTCAATCTCGCCGTTGATGGGAGTGGCGGCGGAAATTTTGGCGTTGCGATCGTCGATTTGAGGCTGGGCAGTGAGGATGTAATTGAGGCGGCCCATAGAAGCGGCGCCCCGTTGAAATATGTTGGTGACCCAACCAAGAGCGATCATGGGCCAGACGAGGAATCCGAGATAGGTGTTGAAGGTCATCAACGCGCCGAGCGAGATCTGGCCGTGGAGGAAGCGATAGCCGCCCTGCCAGAGGACAATGAGGAACGTGGTGCCGATCATCGCGGTGAGCGAGGGCATGAACATGCTCCAGGTGCGGATGAGCAGCACGTTCTTGGCGACGTACTCGCGATTCGGCTCGTCGAAGGCTTTGATTTCGGCGGCTTCCTGGGCATAAGCGCGGATCACACGGACACCGGAAAGATTTTCCTGAACGCGGGCGGAGAGCGTTGCGAGAGAAGCTTGAATTTTTTCGTAGAGCTGGTGGATGACCTGGCCGAAATACCACACGGCCACTGCGACAATGGGAACCGGCAGCAGGACCCAAAGAGTGAGCGATTTGGAGAGGATCACCATGACGGAGATGGAGAGGACCATGGTGACGACGGTGGTGCCGCTATACATGATGCCCGGGCCGAGGACCATGCGGACGGAGTTGAGGTCGTTGGTGGCGCGGGACATCAGTTCGCCGGTGCGATTGCGGACGTAGAATTCGGGCTCCATGATGAGGAGGCGGTCGAGCAGGTCGCTGCGGATGTCGAACTCGATATCGCGCGAAACGCCGATGAGGATCCAGCGAGTGAGGAAGGACATGAGACCCTTGAGGGCGATGCAGACGACCAGGATGAGGCAGTAGATAGCCAGCGTGCGGCGGCTGTGCGGCTCGTAGTACGGAACCAGGTTGCTGAGCCAGTTGAGGGGAACAACATCCCCTGCGCCATGCGTGACGCGCTCGAACGGCCGCTGGCTGCCCGCCAGAGTGTCGGTGATGACGCCAGTGGCCAGAGGAACGATGTTGCCGACGAGACCCATGAGAGAAAGCGTGATCAGGCCGAAGGCGATGGCGCCTCTGTAGCGCCCGAGATACGGCAGCAAGCCGCGCAGGTGGACCCAGGACGAAGATTTCTTGGTCTTCTTGGCCGAATCTGTGCGAACTGTGGCCGGGGCCGCGCTCATCGGAGCATGGACCTCGGATTCTCGAGGGAAGGCGCCTCGGTCAGGAAATGTTCGTAAGTAGGATTCATGGACTGGTAGCGCTTGGTAGCGGGGTTCCAGCGGACGGCGATGGGCAGGGTTTTTTCGTTCGAGCCAGACTTGATCGGCGTGAAATAGAGGGACATGCCGGACGTGGGACTGTTCTCGTATTGCAATTTCCAGCCGCTAACGGCCTGGAGCGGGGTAAGGCCGAGATAGCCCTTGGTATTTTTCAGGTATTCATCCGCACGCATGAGCTCGACCCATTTGCCGTCATCGTTTTCGGCGAGGATGGCGCGGGTGACGACGGTGCCGGCGACGGTGCTCTTTGGCGTGTTGGGAACGACGTTGGCGGCGAGGATCTGCTCCTTGCCGTTTTTGGCGAGATCACCGAAAAGAAGAACCTGCGCATCGCTACCGAGGAGGGTTTTGGCGACCTCCTGGTCAGCCTCGGGAACAGCGGGTTCGGCTGGCTTGGCGTCAGCTTGCGCGGCCGATTTTGGCGCTTCAGAATCGCAGCCCGAGAACACGAGGATCGTGGCCAGGAGCGAGGGTCCTAGGATGGCGCGGAAAATTTGCGTGAAGCGCACGAGGCCAGAGTCGGAGCGAGTCATCCAGATCCTTTCTAAACTAGACGCGCGGTCAACGCGCGTTGTAAACGGCAAAGCGCGATGTTTTTACACTAATTCACAAACTGGGCGCCGCCAGAGTAATTTCGATCACGCGTCCGGGCTTACCGTCCTGTTCCCGGGTGCAAAGGACTTCCATGACCTGGGGGACGTCGGGGCCGGCCCAATCGAACGCGTAATACCATAATTCTAATGGCTGGCCGTCGCGGGTGCTAGGACTCTTCGAGTCGGGGGGGCCGTAGAGTTGAAGGACTTTGGCGGTGGCGTCAGTCACTCGGAGGCCGAGGCCGGTTTTCCAGGGACCCGGTGGCAAACTCACACAGTCAGCGGTGAGTGGCACATAACCGGCCCGAATCACTTGAATTCGTTTGTCACCGTCGTAGTCGACAGCCAGCAACTGTTTGCGGCAGGAATCCTTCCAAACCGTCTGGGAATCATTAGTGGAACTCTTTGAGTCAATCGAATTGTAGAGACTTGCTGCTCGGGTTACTTTGTCGTGTCCGGGCCGCAGGCCCGCGAGAGTGAGTTCGTTGGCGCGATGAGCGGCGGCGGGCTTGGGCGTGGGTTTTTGTTGGGCGAGCATGGAAGAGGCAGCGATCAGGGAAAGGGAAAGCGCCCGCCTCAGCCCCCTCGAAGCTCGAGGCAAGCGGCGGCCGCTACAAAGGCGTGGCGGCGTAAAGCCTCCTCTACAAGAGGTACGGTGGCTAGCGCTGGGCGAGGATGGCATCGAGGCGGGCCTCAAAATTATCTTCTCCTTCGCTGGAAAGCTCGCTGCGTTCGACGGGGAGGGCGGCTTCCACGGCTTCCACCCAGCCCAATAACCTTTGGATGTTTTCGCGGGTCTTCTGGTGATACAGCTTGAGATTTTCGGAGCTGGCCATCCAGTTCCGGAAGGTTCTCTCGACGGGATGGTCAGAGGAGTCGAAGGGATTCTTCGCGGCGCTGGGGGCGAGGAGACCTGCGTGTCCAGTGAAGAGATGCTCAAAGCCCAGGTCAGCGACGAAGTGTCCGGTGGAAGCAGCGACATGGTCGTCGTAATCGGCGCCCTGGCAGATGAGTTCGAGAGGCTGAGGAGTTTGCGCCCACTTCAAGGTATCGACACTAAAGGTCCAGAGGTCCCACTTGGCTTCGACCATGAAGGCCGTGTCCGCATTGATGTATTGGGCGGCAAGGGCGGCGACTTCAGCGGGTCCGAAAGTGCCGTCCTTCAGATCCCATTCGGCCACCGGCGTTTCCGTGGCATCGACGGCCTGAATGCTGAGAAGCTGAAACTTGCCATCGCCCTCGGTGAGTGGAGCGGCGGTGAGGAATCGCGCGAATTCCGCGATCATGGTTTTGTCGGAGAAATCGCGCGTCCAGACGCGCAAGTAAGCCCGGTTTGCCATAGGTCAGCCAAGAATTATACAGGCGGGGAGGGGTGGGGGGCCAATTGCGGGAAGAGAGATTCCTTGCAACGCTCGGAATGACGTGCTTGTTGTTGGGATGAGGAAAGACGACTAGGGCTTGGATTGACCTTGCTTGTCGAAGCCGCTGGCGATCTGCTGAAGACGCTCGCGCAGGGTCTCGCCGAATTGAGCGAAGACCTCGGCGGTTGCTTCACGCAAGCGCTCCTCGGTGGCAGCGGCGATTTTCGCGATGACGTCGCGGGATTGATGATCGAGTGTTGCCACGGTGGCCACCATCCATGTATTAGAGATATTTTCCAGGCGAGAGCGATACTGATCAGCGGTTTCGTCGTTCAGCTTGGAGAAGATACTGCGCATTTCCGCCATATTGGCGTCGTGCATCTTCTTCCAGGAATCCCACAGGGAAGCGAAGCCAGACTGAACCTTTTCCTGCGCATCGACCACGCCGCGAACGACAGAGTCGTTCATGGCAACCTGGAAGCGGCGGAGGAACTCGTCCTGCTGGTTGGTGAGCTTGTGGTCGAATTCGGCGCGCGTGGTATCGAGGCGTTCGCGTGACTCTTCCAGGCGACGGTTGGCCAGTTCCGTAAAGCCTTCGAGTTCCAGGCGAGCGTTGCGTTGAATTTCGTCGGTGAAGGCGGCGGAAGTGGTGTCGGCGGCTTCGGCGAAAAGGTGGCGGATGCGCTCGAAGGCGTCGTGTACGGCTTCTTCCATCTGCTGGCGCGTCTGGGTGGCAAATCCGCGGCCGGTGTTGTTGAGTTCGTTGGCGAAGATTTCGCCGGCTTTTTCGCGAAGCTGCTTGGCGGTATCGTCGACGGTCTTTTCTGTGAGTGATTGCAGCTGGGTTTGAATCTTTTTCTCGTACCATTCCGCGGTCTTGTAGAGCTCCTCGGCGGACTGGTGCTTCACATCAACCGCTTTGCCTTCGAGGTCTTCAAGATGACGAGTGGTGATGGTTTGCGCCGATTCGTTGAGAAGCTGTTCGACGCTACCGAGGTTTTCGCGGAAGCGGCCCAGGGACTCGGCGAAGGCCTCGTCGGCGGTATTGCGGATGCGATCCTGCTGCATGGTCATGGCCGCGTCGAGAAGAGAACGGCCACCCGCAAGGCGGTGAATGGCCTCTTCGGTCCGGCGGATGTGGGGTTCCACCATGGACTGAACGTGTTGATCGAATTTTTCGAGGGCTTCACTATTGGCGGATTCGAAGCTGCTGCGGATGCGCGCATGGATTTCTTCGAAAAGCGTCTCGGAACGGCGATGGAGTTCGTTGCGATGGAGGCTCAGCACGTCATCGAGTTGCGCCTGGAAGCTGTGAACGGCCTGCTGCTGGGCGGTTTCGATGCGAGCCGGAAACTGTTCGAGTTTTTCGACGGATTCGGCGGCGCGGGCGCGGGCTTCGTCTAGCTTTTGGGAATGGGTTTCGAAGGCTTCCCGGATGGTGTCGACGCGGTGCGCGCCATGCTCTTCGAGCTGCTTGTGCAGTTCCTGAGTGGTGGCTTTCAGATTTTCAGCGGCGCTCGTCTGCGTAGCATCGAGAGTAGATTGCAGTTCGTTGCGAAGCCTGGATTGCGCTGCTTCGATTTCCTGAGTGAGATGTTCGCGCAGCGAGGATTGGGCTTCGTTCTGCGCCGTGGCCACACGTTGCTGGAGTTCGTTGACGGCGGCCTCGAGCGCCTGGCGCTGAGAAATGGAGGATTCCTCGCGCTTGCGGGCCTGCTCTTCCGCCTGCCGTAAGGCGGCGGCAAGACGTTCGGAAACTTGCGATTCGACCATTTCCGCTTGAGTGCGGAGCTGCGAGGCAGCCTCGTCGGCCTGAGCGCAGAGAGTCTGCAGAGTTTCCTGGGCGCTGGAGAGTTGTTTTTCGTGCTGGTCGCGTTGGGTGGCGCCTTCGCGGGCAAGTTGCGCGGTGAGCTGGTGGGTGAGCTGTTCAAGTTGCGGAGCGAGCCAGCGGGGCAACTCGTTCTTCAGGGCTTCAGCGGCGGCTGCTTGCGCGGTGCGAGCGCGGGTTTCCGTTTCTTCCTGAATGGTGCCGACAGCGTGGGCGGTTTCGCGGGCGACCTCTTCGCGGAGTCCGACGAATTTCTGTTCCCACTGTTCGAAAGCGAGGCGGCGTTCGGCGCCGACGGCCTGCACAGCGGCTTCGCGGGCAGCGGCGTTAATTTGTTGCTTGGCTTCGGCAAGAAGGCGAGCCACCTGACGGGCTAGCTGCATAGACGCGTCTGTGGGGCTAGTCGGAGCAGGGAACACGCGAATGTTGTCGGGAGCAGCGACGCCGGGTTCGGCTTCGGCGACAGGTAGTGGTGTGCCGGCAGGAGGATTGGGAAGCGCGGAACCGGTGGCCTCACCGGGAGCCACCGCGTTCGGAAAGAACGGACCTTCTTCCGGGAAAACGAACCAGTCTTCAGGAGGGAAGCCGATGCCCCAGACGTTGCCGGGCAATTCGAGCTCGAGAGCAACCTGGAAAAGCTGGCGCACGGTGCGCGGCCGCTGAATCCAGGCAACTTTGCCGCGGACGCGACGCGGCGCGTGGCCGGGATCAGGGTGGGGAACTTCCAGGTTCACCCACATATTCTTCAGGACGTAGTGTTTCGATTGGTAGCGGCAGCCGTGGCAATTGATGATGAGTGTGGAGGTGCGTTCGGCGAAAGGGCGGCCCAGGGCGTCGACGCCGGTGACCACGAGAGGGACAGCCTGAACGATGCGAGTGCTGCGTCGCTTGCGAAGCTCTGTCGTCGGATGCACGGCGCCTTCGGTGGACATTTCGGTGCTCTCGTCCGTCAATTCAGGAAGTTGGTCGTCATTCTGCATGGTCGGCTTACCTTGCCGCGAAACTTGAGATCAATGCGCCGCTACTTCTTCGAGGGCGCGCCGTCCGGAGCTTGATGGCGATAAGACCCGGTGAGGAATGACCAAAGTTCTTTAGCCACCCACACTGGCCCAACCAGCAAATAGATCGGTCCCTGAAAAAACGCAGGATGATTCCCTTCAATTTTGTGACCCAGAAACAGCAGCACCCAACCGCCGAGGAAACAGGCGGCGCCGGACTTCCAATGGAGGAACGCGGCCAGAATCAGACCAGCGAAAATCAGCGGAATGCCGATGCCATGGAGGAGCTTATTCCAGGGCGAACCGTGCTCGTGGTCATACTGGCTCATGTAGTGCGCTAATCCCGGCACAGCGCACCTCCTACCCCAGCCCTGCGTGGCTGGCAACGAATGGTGGGGACGAAACCACCGTGGGAAACAAACTGTATCGTGATTCGTTCCGCTTGCCTAGAGGGCCAAAAATTCTGTACGTACTAGAGCAATCGATAAGCAGTACTAGGGAGTTGGTTTGGGGTAGTCCCATGCGGTTTTGGGGCAGGAAACACGCGGGTTTTCGCGCAGGGGGCAAATGGGAAATTCCTCACGATGATGCGCGTGCTAAAGATCGCGGCGGCCTTCCATGGCTTTGAGCATCGTAACTTCGTCGGCGTATTCGAGATCGGCGCCCACCGGAATGCCGACACCGATGCGCGTGACGCGCACGCCGAGAGGCTTGAGAAGCTTGGAAAGATAGACGGCGGTGGCTTCGCCCTCCGCGGTGGGATTGGTGGCGATGATAGTTTCTTCGACAGCGCCGCCCTTGAGGCGCTCGATGAGGGACTTGAGGTTGAGCTGCTCGGGGCCGCGACCCTGAAGAGGGGAGAGGGAGCCGCCGAGAACGTGGTACATGCCGCTGTAGGTGCGGGTTTTTTCGATGGCGAGAATGTTGTGGGCCTCCTCGACTACGCAGATGGTGCGCTTGTCGCGGGTTGGGCCGGCGCAATAGAGGCAAGGATCGGTGTCGGTGATGTTGTGGCAAGTGGTGCAGGTGCGGATTTTTTCCTTGGCGTCGCGAATGGCTTCGGCAAGGCCGAGAGCATCCTCGGGGGAGGCGCGAAGAATGTGGAAGGCGAGGCGCTGGGCGGTTTTCTGGCCGATACCGGGGAGATGCTTCAGCTCATCGATGAGTCGTTCGACAGGAGCGGCAAAATCAGGCATGTATTGTGTGTAGCATAACGATGAGTGTGGGTGCAAATTGTACGGAAGATCTTCATCGAGATCTGAAAATAGAAGAGCTGCATGAACGCCAGCGCCACATGAAAGAACGAAGAGAATTAGAACAGGCCGGGGATTTTGAGGCCGGCCAGGCCGGGGAGACCGCTGGAGAGGCTTTTCATCTGGTTGGCGAGCTCGTCGTCGACGCGGCGCGAAGCTTCGTTGACGGCGGCGCGAAGGAGGTCCTGCAACATTTCCTGATCTTTGCTGGCGAAAACTTCAGGCTCGATTCTTACGTCGAGGACCTGCTTCTGTCCGTTCATCTTCACGGTGACCATACCGCCGCCGGAAGAGGCTTCGACGGCAACGGAATTTACCTGGCGCTGCAGGTCTTCCTGAACCTGGCGCAGGCGCGAGAGCATCTGTTGGAGAGCGCTGACTTCCATATCTTTCCAATGCCTCTCTTTCCGCTTAGTCCCCAGTGCGCCGCCGCACTTCGGAAATTCTTCCGCCGAAACGCTGCAGCATGGACTTCACCATCGGGTCGTTCTCAAACTGCGCGCGCATTTCCTGCGTGCTGGCGGCTCGAGAAGAAGCATTCGCATCATTTCCCGCACCTGAATCGAGTTTAGCACAGACACGCACGGAGCGCCCTAGTACCTTGTTCGAAGAGACACGGATTTTTTCCAGCGTGTCGCGTCCTTCGATCAAACCAGCAAAAGTATTTTTCTCAGGCGGAAAATAGATTCGCAATTCGGCGCCTTCGAGTTCCCAGCGCGAGGCGTGTTCCAGAAGTTCAGCGATGAATTTCTGCGTGGCCTGGATGGCGGATTTAATTTCGGCGACCTGCTCGGAAGTGATTCCGGTGGCGGCAACAGATTCCATTGTTGGCGAAGCAGTGGTTTCGACAGCTTTAAGGGCCGGAGCGGCCGCGGCCGCTGCGCCAGAGATGGAAGAGGGGAAAGGAGAAGCGGCGGCAGTCGGGCGCGGTTCCGGAATTTGCGGCTTGAACGCTGGAAGGGAAGCGACTGCGCGCGGCGATTCAGCGGGAGCGCTCCAGACTAACGATGGCGGGGTTGCGGCTCCGGCTGTAGCGGTGCGCGAAGGGGAGGAGGAAGTTTTGGGAGCGGAACCGTCGCCTGCCGGACGGCTGGCGGTGCCATTGCCAAGTTCGGCGAGAAGTTCTTCTAGTGGCGCGAGACGCGCGGCGTTAACAAGGCGGAGCAGGCCCATCTCAAGATGAACGCGTGGATCCATCTTGCGGCGGACATCGTCGTCCGTCTGGAGGAGGATCTGGAAAAAGCGCGTGAGGTCTTCTTCGGTGAAGAGTGCGGCAGCCTTAGCGAGACCAGGGCGCTGATCGGGCGTAGCGGCGATGAGATCAGAGTCGGCGCCGCAGACGCGCGCGATCAAGAGGTTGCGCATGTGGCGAATCGCTTCGCGGCAGAAGTGCTGGAGATTGCGGCCTTCGCGCTGGAAACGGTGGACCAAGCCAAGGGCGCGATCGGCGGATTGTGTGTGGATGGCTTGGACCAGCTCCTGGAGGGCATCTTCGGGGACAACGCCGAGAAGTTCGCGGACGGCGTTGTCTTCGATACTGTCGCCGCAGTAGGCGCGAGCCTGCTCGAGGAGGGAAAGGGCATCACGCATGCTGCCTTCGGCCATGCGGGCGATGACGCTGAGGGCGCCGTCGTCGATGGTGAGATTTTCCTTTTCGGCGATGAATTTCAGGCGGTTGGTGATTTCGACGAATGTGAGCGCGCGGAAATGAAAATGCTGCGAGCGGGAGCGGATGGTATCTTCGAGATTTTCGGGCTCGGTGGTAGCCATGACGAAGATAACGCGATCGGGCGGCTCTTCGAGAGTCTTGAGGAGGGCGTTGGAAGCTTCGCCGGTGAGCATGTGAGCTTCGTCGAGGATGACGACCTTGTGGCGCGCGGCGGCGGGAGCGTAGCGAACCATTTCGCGCAGTTCGCGGATCTGGTCGATGCCGCGGTTGGAGGCGGCGTCGATTTCGATGACGTCGAGCGAAGTGCCGGAAGCGATTTCCTTGCAGGAGTCGCAGACGCCGCAGGGCTCGGGGGTGGGGCCGTGAACGCAGTTGAGAGCCTTGGCGAGAATGCGGGCGGCGGTGGTTTTGCCGACACCGCGCGCGCCGGAAAAGATGTAAGCGTGAGCGACGCGATCATTCTTGATGGCGTTCTGAAGAGTTTCCGTTACGTGTGACTGACCGACGAGGTCCGCGAAAGTTTGCGGGCGCCACTTGCGAGCGATGACTTGGTAGGTCATGTGTGTGTCTCTGCATTTTCGGCGGGTGGTTGGAAAAAGTCAAAAGTATTCAATTTGGGATCAAGTTTCTAGATTTTCTCGCATGAAATTACCGACGCTGCTTCGCAGTAGAACAAGAGGCCGTCGTCCTCGTCGTCTCCGACGATGAACTTGGCGCGTTCCCACTGGCGGTCGGCGATGTCCTTGATGAAGAAACCAAGCATCTGTTTCGGCGTAGGGCCAACGTGCTTGATTCGGAAATCGAATACCCCTTCGAATCGCAGAATGACTCGGAAGGTCGGCCCTGTAGCAACTCCAACGAAGCTCATGCGTCCGCCATCGGCCAAGACGGTCGACGACGATATCCTTGTTCTGTATATCGGCCATGATGGACAGCTTCTCTGATTCGGTGGCGTGGGGCAACTACAGGCAGGGCGATTGAAAACTTGAAACGAGGAACTTCGGAGTCTCCGCGGCACACTTGGCTTACCCGGTACCGTTGCTCCCTTCCGGGCCTGGCGGGGTTCGCGGGACCTCGTTGCACGGAGCCCGAAGTTCCACGTTGCAGCAGTCGTGAGTGACTGCAGAAATAAAGTTTAGCACAGAGACGTCGAGGGACCAATTCGGGCGCGGTTTGTTGGATGGCAACATGGAAGAGAGATTCCTCGCTCCGAACACTCCGCTCGGAACGACGGGGAGGCGGCCATGGCGGTGAGAGCAAACTGCCTACCTCCCTTCGGAGGCGAGCCCTACAAGAGGCGGACATAACAGGTCCTGGGCTTGCTCGAATGAACACAATGACGATTACGCTTTAACCCGGTGGCGTTGCGGTGGGCTAAACTCGTTGCGGGTTGGAGTTCCTCCCCGACCGCCTTGGGCTCGAGCGCATCGAGTGCAAGGTCCGCGCGCCAGCGCCCACGTCCCGCACCGCGGGATCACCCCACGTCACGGGGAAGACCCTGCACACCTGATGCAGGCAGGAGGAGCTCGATGAAAGCAGCAGTAGCAATGTTGTTGAGTTTTGTTTTGGTGTGCGCCGCCGCGCCCCGCAGTTACGCGGAGCCACGCCAACTGCCGTCGGGGACGGAGATACATTTGACGTTAGTGACGCCGATCGACACGGCATCCACAAAGACGGGCGATCCCATCATGGCGGTCACGACGGAGGCGGTGGTTTTGGAGAACCAGACGATTGTTCCGGCAGGAACACGGATTCGCGGGGTGATCGGAACGGTCAAGAAGGCGAAGTACTTCTCGTCGTTCAAAGGTCAGGCCTACGTGAATATTTCGTTCAAGACGATTGAGGTGGATAGCCGGCTAATCCCGGTGCAAATGAGTCTGCAGGCAATTGGGAAGGCACGCGTCAATTCCAAGTCGAGCCCAATTCGCAAGGACGTGAAGGTGATGGAAGGCGAAGTGGTGCAAGAGAAGCACGACTATAAAGAAGACGCGATCGCGCTGGCGCTGGGCGGCGGCACCGGCTCGACGATCGGGATGATTGCAGGAAATCTGGGACGCGGCATGGGGATCGGCTTTGCGGTGGGCGCAGCGTATGTAGTGGCGCACAAGGGCAAAGAAGTGAAGCTGCCGGAGAACACGGCGATGCTCGTGCGCGTGGACAATACGATCACGGTGCCGTATATAGCGAACAACGAGAGCAACAGCGCGACGCAGGTGGCGAGCGCGCAATAAGTTTGTGGTGTAGTTCCTCCGAGAACCGCTCGCCGGGTAGAAGGCCTGGCGGGCGGTTCTGTTTGCGGGGTATGTCCAGGGATATTCCGAGAGCAGCGAAGGTTTTTCCCAGCTGGCCGGAAAACCTGGAAAAGAGAGATTCCTCACTGCGCAGACTGCGTTCGGAATGACGAAATGGTGTGCTTTTTCTGGAGGAGGGAGGTACGGGCGCCGAAGGTGGTTCAGGGAGAAGCCTTCGACGCCCGGTTGTGGGTTCTGGCGGGTAAAAGTGAAGTAAGTTCCTTGGGGGATGAGGCTCACTCGAATCCAACGCGAAAGGCTGACTGGCTGCGAGAGATTCGGGCTTCGATTCAACAGCTGCAGGGAGGAGTGCAGGAAGCGTGCCAATCCGCTGGCGGGTGAATATGGTGGAAATGAGAGGGTTAGGTATTGGAGGAATAAGCCAAAACTGAATCAGCGCGGGCGGCGGGTTCCGTTCTGAAACACGAATTGTGAAATTCTAATCACGCGAACTACGGCGTGAATCCGGCACGCGAATCGAATCAATGCTCTATCCACTTTTTTCATTCATTCCATCGATTTTTTCGTGTGAGTTTTCCACCGTTTTCCATTTGACCCTTTGCGGATGGCCGCGATACTTTAGCTAACGAAAGGCCAGGCATGGCTATTTCAGAATTCCACCAAAATTTCCCGCGAAAAAATTCCAGAGGAGATTCATGTCGACTGATTTGCGTAATTTTCTAGCTCTTTCCTACGAAGAGCTCGAAGAATTGAACTTGAAAGCGAAAGAGCAACGCAAGAAACGCACTCCGATTCACAAGATCCAGGAAGAACGAATCAAGTATTTGACCGACGAGAAGCGAATCAAAGCGGTGACGGTCCTGTTCAGCGACCTGGAAGGCCGTCTGCACATGCTGGACTACGACAAGAAATTCCTGGTCAAGAGCTGGGATAATCTGACGTTCGACGGCTCGTCGATCCGCGGGTTTACGGCGCAGCGCGAAAGCGATTTGCGCCTCGGGATGGACTGGTCTTCCTTCTACTGGGCGCCGGCCGACATATTTGGCAGCGGCAAGGTGCTGGTGTTCGGCGAAGTGATCGACAAGGACGGTTCGCCCTACAGCGCAGACATTCGCGGCGCCCTGAAGGGCTACGCCGAAGGACTTTTCAAGAAGGAAGGGTATACGCTGAACGCGGCGAACGAGATTGAGGGGTTCCTGTTCAAGGGAGCGGACGCGGAGCGGCATTATCACGAAACTGGGAAGTTCGAGTACGTGAATACCGGGGGCTACTACCATTCGTTGCCAGGCGATCCGCTGCGCACGTTCATCGACACGACAGCGGAAGTGCAGCGCTCGATGGGCTTCCAGAACGAGAAGGACCACCCGGAAGTCGCACCATCGCAATTTGAAATCAACTATACCTATGGCGATGTGCTGGCGGCCGCGGACCAGATTCAGCTATACAAGCTGATCTGCCGGCAGGTGGCGAACAAGATGGGCCTGACGGCGAGTTTCCTGCCGAAGCCGGTGGTGGGCGTAAACGGGAGCGGCATGCACACGAACGTGTCGATCTCGAAGGATGGGAAAAACCTGTTCTGGGATCCCAAGGGCGATGAGAAATTGAGCAAGTTCGGCTGGGCGTTTGTCGACCGGATTCTGACGCACGGCAATGACATTTGCCTACTGCTGAATCCGAGCGTGAACGCGTACCGGCGCCTGGACCCGCACTTTGAGGCACCGAACCAGATCAAAGCTTCGCCGGTGGATCGCGGGTCGATGGTGCGCATCCCAATCGGAAACGAGAAGAGCATGCGCGTAGAGGTGCGGTCGGTGGCACCGGACGCGAATCCCTATCTGGTGATGTATTCAATTTTCAAAGCGGGCATCGACGGCGAAACCTCGAAGATCAAGAACCTTCGCCAGGCGGAGCGCTATCTGCCGGACAATATCTATACGGCCATTGATAATTTTGAGAAGGCTGATTGGATCAATAAGCTGCTGGGAGCGGACGTGAAATCGCGGTATGCCGACCTGAAGAGGGCCTCGGCGGATCGTTGCGCGCGCAGCCTAGGGACCTTCGTAAAGGCGGCGGAAGTTCAGTATCACCACGAGGTGTATAACCAGTTCCTCTGGAACATGTTCTAGAATGAGGTTTGCGAGTGGTTGGAAGCGCCCTCCGGTTACGGCTGGAGGGCGCTTTTTTTTCTGAATTCACAGGGGAGAGACAGCAGAGACATGACGTTTTCTTGACCGCGGCGTGACAACAGAGGGCGCGTGGGCCGGTACCGTGTATAAGACCACTGCTTATAGCCCCACCCCACGCGCCCTCCGGAAAGGACCGGAGGGCGTCTCTCCTTCGCCAGGCCGAAATGCACGCGATGGTCCCGCGTTGGAAATTCCAAGGATGGATCGGCATTGGAATTGAGGCGCCTGCCGCTTAGTTTGTGTCGCGGGAATGTCCAGTGGTTAAACAGACGGCTCAAAATAAGGGACGAACTCTGCGTTCGAGGGAAACAACGCTGGCGAACGTTCACAAAGAGCGCAAGCGAAGCAGAGCGGTTAGATTTTTACGCCCCAGAACGAGGGATCGGGCTCAATAAGGGCGATGCCGAGATCCCAAGCTTCATGACCACGCCACACGACTTCAGCCTGGGCGCTGCGGCCGGTCTCTGGCACAAACAGGCGAACCTTGCGACGAAGAGGGAGATCGGCTCCGACGACGGCCATACACCCGGAGTGACTGACATCGACAGTGATGCCATTCGCTCTGCGGCGTCTGTCGTCTTCCTCCCACTCCACCTGAAATCGCAGACTGGCGACAGCTCGTTTATGAGAGCGAAGTTTAGCCCAGCGATCCTCACAGGTTTGGGAGGCGCGGGCGACCGAATTCAAAGTGGAAGTCGACATTGGGTAACCTCGGACAGAGAGATTACGGACAGCAGGGGGGCCACGAAAACGGTAGCCCGAAGAGAAGCCCGAGTCAATGGTACTGGGGCCAAAAGATGACGGGTTTCGGCCAGGGTGGGAACCTAGGACGGCCGCCTAGAACCGAACTGCAGACGCGGCGCGAGCGGATTCTCCCTGAGGCGCGAGAGCAGCCTCCGCAGATGAGGAGCATCCTGAGTAGATACAGAATTGATCTTCATGCCGAACCCGCGCCCATTTTCAGCGACGTGGCGCACCTCGGCCTCGGCGCGAATCTGGCCTTCCTGAACGAGGAAATGCAGGCGCACCAATTCGCCTTCCTTCTTGCGTGCTCTCGTCTCCAGAAAGAGACCAGAAGGACTGAGATCACGAACCCGGGAAATGTCACGATAAGGCGCCGATTCCCAATAGACCCACACGTCTTCCATGGCGGGGATGCGAGACGAGCGTCTGCGGGAGGGGCCGGTTGTTGAATACGAAGTGCTCACCGTGTTCACCCATGACCGCGAAATCGAATACCCGGTTTGGCGGAAAAAATACCGGAACAGGAAAACTGGGCAACGAGTCTCTCAAACCACATTGCGGTAGTCAACAAAATATTAAGAGCATGTAAGGGAACAGGGGTTCGAAAAGGGTGCCTTGACGACTTGGCACCGGACCGGCGGCGGTAGGCAAAGGATTGCAAATTCTGTTGCGTAGAGGGCCAGGTAGAGGGAGAATCTGACGAGGATCGGACTTGTCCCCCGGTCAGGACACAGCAAGCGAGTGTGAGTGGATGTCACAGTGCCGCCTATGTCGGGGACGTGTGAGCGCGTGGCGAAGTACCGTCTTGCCGGGCATCGTGTTGTTTTTCCTCGGCACAACTTTAGTGCGAGCCCAGGACGTGGCGGAAGCGGCGCGCCAGGAGCAGTCGCGCAAAGCGGCCGACAAGAAATCGTCGAAGCACGTCTACACAAATGACGATCTGAAAAAAGCAAAAATCTTGACGCCCAATGATGAGGCCAGAGTTGCGGCAAGAAAGCGGCAGCAAGAGCAGGCTTCAGCCGAGGCGAAGCCACAACAGCAGCCACCGGCGAACGACAGCGTGCAGACAGAGTCGCTAGGCGAGATTGCGCGCCGCTACCGGAACGAGAAGGCGGCACGCGAAGCGGAAGAAGCCGCGAAGAAAAGTTACACACCATTCCGGTATGAACTGTCGCCGACAGAGGACGCCGCACCGGAGGCAAACGTTGGTCCGGTGGTTGCGCCAGAGTTCATGGGGCCGAGCCTCTCGGATGCAACTCGGCCCAGCGCTCCGCAAAAATTCCCTCAAGGTAGTGCTGCTTCTCGCGGCAGAGTATCGCCATTTCAGCCACGACGGTTGGCTCCGGCTCAACCGGTGACCGCTGTAAGCCCGGCGCCGACTGCCCCGCCACTGGCGACAGTTCCCCAGCCTGCATTACCGGTTTCGGCTCCTGATTTGCAGCGCCTGCCGGAGTCGGGGTTGCGACCCGTCACCGTGAAGCGTGGCGACAGTTGGTGGGCGTTGGCGGCGGTCTATTTGGGGAGCGGTTCGCGGTGGACGGAATTGCGCGCAATGAATGCAGAAATGACGGGCCCACCGGAATTACTCAAGCGCGGCGCCAGAATTTTTGTTCCCGACGGAAGAGAATTTCATGCCGATTCTTCCAGCCGAACGGAGCGCGCAGCACAGTTAAGAATTAGGGCTGGCGATACGCTTTGGGCTCTGGCCCGGGAGCATTTGGGCAGGGGAAGCGCCTGGACGTGCCTGGCGAATGCGAACCCGCAGATTCAAGATTATCGGCGGATGGCCATCGGAACCTTGGTGGAATTGCCGCGGGACGGGGCAACCGGCACCTGCGCGGATCCAGGTGAGCGGCTGCGGAGATAGCAGCCCGTCGAAGTCCTCCTCAAAGACCAAAAACGAAGCCGGGAAATCATGCGCCTCCGGAGGTGTCCCTAGAAGTTGGGACACGGAGGAGGGAGTGCGCCCGGCCGGGAATAGTGCCGGCTCAGGCCGCGGCACCCGTGGAGTGGGCACGGAGTTGGCCTTCGTAGCCATCGCGTTTGAGATATCGATACAGGCTAGTGCGGCCGATGCCCAGGATTTGGGCGGCACGCAAACGGTTGCCGTTGCACATCTGAAGAACCTTCTGGATGTGGCTCTTGCGAACTTCTTCGAGCGAGAGCGGCTGCCAGTCTTCGTCTCCGGGCAAGCGAGGAGAACGGTGCTGGAGATGTTCGGGCAGATCGCTCAGGTCGATGAAATCGCCGGTCGCGGTAATGCAAGCGGTGGAGATGACGTTTTCGAGTTCGCGCACATTGCCCGGCCAGGGATGTTGCAAGAGAATTGTCTGGGCGCGGCGCGTCAGTCCGGAGATATTTTTGCCATAAGCGTCGTTGTATTTTTTCAGGAAAAATTGCACGAGAAGAGGAATGTCTTCGAGACGTTCAGACAGAGACGGAATGCGAATTTGAATAGAACTAAGGCGATAGAAGAGATCTTCGCGGAAGCGCCCGGAGAGCACTTCGGCGCGGAGATCGCGATTGGTAGCGGCGATGAGGCGCACGTTCACCTGTTTAATCTCAGGTGAGCCGACGCGCTGAATTTCGCGGTTCTGAATCACGCGAAGAAGCTTGGCCTGCATGGCGAGGGAAGTTTCGCCTACTTCATCAAGGAAAACGGTTCCACCGTTAGCATATTCGAACAGGCCGGGACGCGTATCCGTTGCGCCGGTGAAGGCGCCGCGAACGTGGCCGAATAGCTGACTCTCCAGCAGCGTATCGACGAGCGCGGAACAGTTACAGACAGCAAGGCGCTGCTGCGCAACAGGGCTGATCTGGTGGACAGCGCGGGCAACGAGTTCTTTTCCGGCGCCTGTGGGGCCGACCAGGAGAACATTGGTATAGTGGCGCGCGACTTTGCGGGCGAAATCAAAGACTTCGAGCATGGCGGGACTTTTGCCGATGATGCCGTGAAATTCGAGGTCCTTGAGGAGTTGCTCTTCGAGGGCACGGACACGGCGTCGCTGGTCGTAGAGAGAGGCCACATCATCAAGGGTGCGTTTGAGGCGCAGATGGTCTAAGGGTTTCGGAAGAAAATCAGCGGCCCCCCGGCGGATGGCTTCCAGCGCGGCCTCCAGGGTGTATTCCGCGGCCATGAGGATCAGGTGGATGCCAGGGTCGCAACGAAGCGCACGGGCCAGGAACTCGTAGGGATCCTGGACGTCGAGACGAATACTGGCTAAAACGAGACGACAGCGGCCAAGGCGGATGAGGTGGAGCGCCTCTTCGGGATCACTGGTGCAAACGGGTTCATAGCCCATGTCAGAGATGAGCGCGGTGAGCGAATCGCGCTCGGCAGGGTCGTCGTCGAAAATGCACGGCGTCAAGGTGCTGCGGACTGTGGAAACTTCAACGGTTTTGTACGGGGCGTAGGTCATGCAAGGAACAGAGGCAACAAGTGTGCCAAAAGGAAAAGAGATTGTTTCGAGTCGGAAGACTGGAGACTGATGAGATATGATCTCGGCTATTTGGAGATAAACATCCTACCGACATTGAAATACGAGACACGAAGGAAATAAGCGCGGTGCAAGGTGAGGAAGAGAGGAACGAGATTGGGAAAGAGGAGTGATCTCAAAATGGGGCGTTGTGCCGAAGTGGAAGGGAATCAGGATTAGTGAACGCTGGGTGGCTCATGGCCGTAGCGAGGCTGTACGGCGTTAAGGCGGAACTGATGCATACCCTCGGCATCGCAGCCAATGAATTCGACGTGATAGGGCACAGGGGGAGCTTGGAGCATAGCAGTCGGCTGAAGCATGCGAACGAAGATCATGGCCCCTTCGGGGAGCATGTGTTTCAGGGAGATGTGCTTGCCGGCGAAATCGTCCCAATCGAGATTGGATTTTTCGACGAAATAGATTTCGTCCTGGTCCCAGCCGGATACCTCCACGCGGAAGCAATCTGTAGTCTGCAGAAAGTCCGTAACCTGCATGGCCACCTCAGGAGCGAGGAGAGCAGTTTGTTTGCCACGCAGGGGAGGCTAAGTGAAGCGAAACACGGGAGATGACGTGGCGAGCCGGGAAAATCTTGTGCAAAAAAGAAAGAGACGGCAAATTGTTGTTCCGGAGTGAAGCAGGAATCCAGAGGATTAGAGAAGCAAAGACTGAATAAACATCTCCACGGGCGGAAAGATATAGCGAAAGATGAGCAAACCGATCAACAATCCCGGCATGGCGAAGTTGCCGCTGCGGCTCCAATCGAGATAACCACGGGCGCGGTCCTCGCTCATCAAAAGCATGATCGCGGAGCTGCCGTCGAGGGGAGGCACGGGAAGAAGATTAAAAACGCCCAAGAGTAGATTCAGAGAGAACAGAACGTAGAGCGCGGTAGCGGCGAAGCCGTGAGGACCGGTATAAGCATCCCAGCGGATGAGCTGCATGCCGCTGCCGAGACGGAGAGCAAGAGCCGCGAGAAGCATGAGAGAAAAGTTGGTTGCGGGACCGGCGAGGGCCATGAGCGCCGCGCGGTGAGGATGCCGCCTGGCCCATTCCGGGTCGTACGGAGCGCTGGCAAAACCGATCATGCTGCCATGAAGGAGAAAAAAGCTGAGCAAGGGAAATACAACCATGCCGTAGGGAGAACGGCGAATATGAGGGATGGGGTTAAGGCTAACCTGGCCGCCCTCGGCGGCGGTTGAGTCGCCACCCAGTTTTGCGGCAAGCGCATGGGCAGCTTCGTGGCAGGTGGTGGAGAAGAGGAAGACCGCGTAGTAGATGAAGCCAAGAAGAAGATACCGTTCGTCGAGCATGTCCATAAGATTCTCAAGGTTAGAGGCTTCGAGACGGGAAAGCAAGCAAACGAAGGAACGCGAACAGAGAGGAACGCCGCTCGTGCCGGAGCCGCGATCTCTGGATGTAGATTCTAGAATATGTTCGGAGTATTATGGCTGCAACGCGTGTGTTGGCCGCCTGATGGGGTGTGCGGAGCAGGGCGAGTTGGATCAAGACTAGGACCTGGAAATGAAGGCCTGCCTGCTGCGCACACCCGCAAAAATCGAAACAAATCCATTGCAATTTGCTGAAGTGGACACGCCCCGGCCCGGTGCTGGCGAGGTGCGGGTCCGTGTGCAAGTTTGCGGCGTGTGCCGGACGGATCTGCACGTCATTGAAGGGGAGTTGCCGACGAGAAAGTCGCCCCTGATCCCTGGCCACCAGGTGATCGGGAGCGTTGAAGATTGCGGGGCTGGTGCGACGCGATTCGCAAAAGGGGCGCGTGTGGGAATCGCCTGGCTGCACAAGACCGACGGAACCTGTGAATACTGCAAGCGCGGCGAAGAAAATTTATGCGACGCGCCAGAGTTCACGGGATACAGCGTGAATGGCGGATACGCAGAATCCGTAGTGGCGCCGGAATCGTTCGTCTATCCGATGCCGGAAGGATTTCCGGGCGAGCAAGCAGCGCCGTTATTGTGTGCGGGGATCATTGGTTACCGGTGCCTGAGAATCGCGCAAGTGGGAGCGGGTGCAAAAGTGGGATTTTACGGATTCGGCGCCGCGGCGCACGTGGCGATTCAGGTAGCGCGTTATTGGGGAGCGGATGTTTACGCCTCAACCAGGGACCGGCGGCATCAGCAGCTAGCCATGGAATTGGGAGCGCAGTGGGCGGGCGGTACACTGGAGGCGCCGCCGGAGAAGCTGGATGCAGCTATCGTGTTTGCCCCTGCAGGCGAGATTGTGCCCGCCGCGCTGAAAGCGCTACATAAGGGCGGACGGCTGATCCTCGGGGGGATTCATATGAGCGCAATCCCGTCTTTCGGATACGATTTGCTGTACGGGGAGAGAATGATCCGCAGCGTTGCGAACAACACACGCCAGGACGGTGAAGAATTCTTGAGACTGGCGGCGGAGATTCCCATTCGAACGCACGTACAGGTTTATCCACTGAATGAAGCGAACCAGGCGCTGAATGCACTGAAGAATGATGCGATTCCTGGGGCAGCTGTGTTAAAGATTCATTCCTGAATATTTCGCAGGGAGTCCAAACGATATGAGCAATCAGCGGATGGCACTCGCGGTGGCAGGATTGTGGCTGGTGAGTTGTGGGGGGAGTTTCCCGGGAGCGGCGCGCACCTCCGGAGATGGACCCAGCGTTACGCGACAAGGGCAAGACGCTCCGCAGGCGTTGAGTCCGGCAACTGCAGAGGAGCTAAAGGGAATTGTTGCGAGCGGGAAGCTGGCCGATCTGCGATGGCCGAATTTTTCGGATCGACGCGAGGCTGTGGAAGCGTTTTACGACGGCGCTGAGGATCGCCTCGGGTGGATTCGGGCCGGTGAACCAACCCCGCAGGCGCTGGAATTGGTGGGGCTGCTGGAGACTGCGGAGCAGAAGGGTCTGAACGCCGAGGATTACGACGGGCCCCGGTGGAGTGCGCGTGTACAAAGCCTGGGAAGCGCGGGAAATGAGGCGACTCTGATGCGATTCGACGTTGCGCTCACCGTTTCCGCGATTCGATATGTGACGGACCTGCATTTGGGCAAAGTGAGCCCGGCAACACTACACAAGGACTTCGACCCGGAACGGAAAAAACATAACGCCGGCATTTTCTTGCGGGAGAACGTGACTCAGGCGGCCAGTGTGAAAGACGCCTTGGCGCGAATAGAGCCACCGTTTCCTGGATATCAACGGGCGCTCATCGCTTTGGGTGAGTACACGAAGCTCGCGAAGGAGGAAGCGCCGGATCCGCTGCCGCAAGTCCCGAAACCGGTTGATCCGGGTAAGACTTATGAGGCCGCGGGTAAGTTAGCGCGGCGACTTCAGTTCTTGGGCGATTCGCCGGCAACACTGGACGTCCCTTCGGATTCGCAGAGCTTTAGCGGCGAACTGGTGGTCGCGGTCAAACGATTCCAGACACGGCATGGGCTGGAAGCTGCGGGGAAATTGGGACCGCAGACGATTACCGAGTTGAATACGCCGATGAGCAGGCGCGTGGAGCAGTTGCGGTTAACGCTGGAACGCTGGCGCTGGGTACCGCATGAATTCCCCGAACCTCCTGTCGTCGTGAATATTCCAGAATTCGTGCTGCGGGCCTACGAGCAGCCAGGGACACCGGCGTTGATGATGCCGGTGGTGGTCGGGAGGGCGATGCGGACGCAAACGCCTGTAATGGAACAAGACATGAAGTATGTGGTGTTTTGGCCGTATTGGAACGTGCCGCCAAGCATTCTGCGGAATGAACTGGTTCCGAAGATTGCCAAGGACCCCAACTATTTAGCGAAGAATGAATACGAAGTGGTGACCTATGGCGGGCAATTGGTAACTGAGGGGACTGTGAGTGAAGAGGTGCTGGCGCAGTTGCGGGCGGGGAAGCTGATGGTTCGCCAGAAGCCAGGGCCCAAAAATGCGCTGGGACTGATCAAATTTATCTTCCCGAATAGTAATAATGTGTACCTGCACTCAACACCTTCGCAGGCGGCCTTCAGTCAATCGCGCCGGGACTTCAGTCATGGGTGCATCCGTGTGGAAGATCCCAAGGCGCTGGCGGTCTGGGTGTTGCGGAACAATCCAGGATGGACGAGGGCGAGAGTGGAAGAAGCGTTCAAGGCACAGAAAGAACAGCAGGTGAATCTTCCGCGCACCATCCCGGTGTTGATCGTTTACGGAACGGCGGTTGCGAAGGAAGGCGGGGAGACATATTTCTTCGATGACATCTACGGCTTCGACAAAGAGCTAGCCAGACTAACCGCCGCGGCGTATGCGTCGAAGAATTAAATCGTGACTGGAGTTGGATCAGTCGCTGAGGTGGCCTGCCGAGGACGCGCCCGGGCAACCGTAGCACCAGGTGCGAACACGGCCGGTGTCGACATGCACGAATTCGGAACGGGGGTAGTAACCTACACCGCCACGGCCCAGAGCAAGGGCGGCATTGCGCAAAGCAAGCGTGTCGACGCCGGGAATGCGGATATCGATAGCGTGAGCCTGCATGTGAAGGCTGTTTTTCGCTACGCCCGAGGAGCGGGCGCGGAGGAATTCATTGCTCCAAGATGAGCGGTAACCGCAGATGACCTGGATCTCCGCGTCAGGATGGCCGAGGGAAGCGGCAAGATCGGTCAGAACATCGAAAATCTGCGGATCGTAGTGTTTGACGGCGCCGGTACGGTGGTCGCGCAAGAAATGATCGAGTTGCGCTTCGGCACCGGCGGAGTATTCATCGCCGTGGCGATAAACAACGTCGAGATGCTCGCCGGTGTGCGTGTGATAGAGACGAATACGATGCTCGGCTGAGTTGGGCGCCGTCGGGGAGGTGCTTTTGGCGGAAAAGGCGAGCGGGATGAAGGGTAAACTGCAAAGCAAAAGGGCGGTCAGGGGTTTCCGCAAACTAGTCCTCCAAAGAGAGTTTGATGTAGGGCCGGGCAGAGAGGATTGCCGGTGCGAAGGAATAGTGTACCGAAACAGTTGAGGGTGACCAAAAGGGA
>Ga0335076_10000697_pt1 | contig 31441 bp, 25 predicted proteins | sample Lox_Sample_25_FD_206717 | JGI IMG/M metagenome (GOLD analysis project Ga0335076, IMG submission 206717) | Soil microbial communities from Loxahatchee National Wildlife Refuge, Florida, United States - Lox_Sample_2.5 | ecosystem: Environmental > Terrestrial > Soil > Wetlands | place: USA...
TGCCGCCGCGCTTGATCCAGCACTCGAGGTGCTTCGAGAGCGCGTTCACCACCGATACGCCGACGCCGTGCAGGCCGCCGGAGAACTTGTAGGTCTTGTCGGAGAACTTGCCGCCGGCGTGCAGCCGCGTGAGGATCAGCTCCGCCCCACTCACCTTCTCCTTGGGGTGGATGTCGACCGGCATGCCGCGGCCGTCGTCCGCGACCTCGAGCGAGTTGTCCTTGTAGAGGACGACGTCGATCTTCCTGCAGTAGCCGGCGATCGCCTCATCGACGCTGTTGTCGATGACCTCGTGCGCGAGGTGGTTGGGGCGCTGTGTGTGGGTGTACATGCCCGGCCGTCGCCGGACGGGCTCGAGGCCGGAGAGGACCTCGATGTCGGAAGCGGTGTAAGACTGACTCATCCCGTGCGCTGAGTTTTCCTGGTGCGCGCCGTGGAGGGCGCGAGTGTCCGGCCGTCGCAGCGGCGCGGGGCGATCTTAGCAGAGGCAGCCGTTGCGGGGACTCGCTTCAGGCGATGCGGCAACGCCGCCGCTGCGCCTCGCTGCGCGTGGCGGCGCGCCGCGCGCTACTGAAAGTCGGCCGCGAGCGATTCCCGCATGGACTCGCTCACCGTCACCTGGTAGCGGTAGTGCTCGTGGTCGATACCGGCGGCGAGCGCCGCGCCGCTGCGCAGCCTTGCGATCATCGCGTCCGTCAGCTCGAAGCGCAGGAAATGCACGGCGGAGGTCTTCTCCGCATTCTCCCGCTCCAGGTCCTCGTCGGCGATGGCGAACACGCGCGCCTGCCCGGCGATTTCGACCCAGCAGCGGTCCTCGATTCCCCGCAGACACGCGAGCGCACGGGCGCGCTCCTCCGGCTGCGCAAACTCGAGCAACAGCGTCACCTTCCAGTTGCTGCCGTCGGGGATGAGCGGGTTGTAGGCCCCGAGCTCCTCGGCGATGCCCTCGGGCTCGAAGATGCGCTCGACCCGCAGCATCTCCTGCACCTGGTACTGCACCGTGAGGCGGTCCTCGAAACACCAGGTAGCGTTCGGCCCCACGGCGAGCTGACGCTCGCCCTTGTGCTCGAGCACGCGGGCGCGGAACGCCGGCCGCTCGCGCGCGTATTGCTCGAGAGTCATGAGATCGCCCGGCGCGAGCTTATTCACCGAGGGCTCCTGGCGTTTCAGATCCCGTAAGCCATGCGCAGCAGGCGCAGCGGGTGCTCCGGCGCACGCTCGTCGCCGAGGCCGCCGGCGATCTGCTCGCCCGCCATCGGGCAGTCGCTCGCGTAGTGATCGCACTGCGCGCCCTGCACCCGCTCGACGACCGGCCGGCCGATCCGCACCGAGGCAGCCCGAAAGCGTGCCTTCACGCCGTAGGTGCCGTTGTGTCCGGAACAGCGCTCGATCGTATCGAGGGAGGTGCCGGGCACGAGCTTCAGCAGATCGCGTGTCTTGAGTCCAATGTTCTGCACGCGCAGGTGACAGGGCACGTGATAGCTCACCTTGCCGAGCGAACACTTGAAATCGGTGCGCAGCCGCCCCGCCGCATGGCGCAGCATCAGATACTCGAACGGGTCGAAGATCCGGGCGGCCACGCGCTGCACCGCCTGATCCTCGGGGTACATGAGTGGCAGCTCCTGCTTGAACATCAGCACACACGAGGGAACCGGCGCGACAATGTCGAAGCCCGCGTCGGCGGCTGCGGCGAGCGGCGGGATGTTGCGCTCCTTGAGCTTCGCCACCCCCTCGAGATCGCCGAGCTCGAGCCGCGGCATGCCGCAGCAGCGCTCCCGCGCGAGCAGCACGACTTCGATGCCGTTGTGCTCGAGCACCGCGACCAGGTCCTCATCGAGCTCGGGGTCGTTGTAGTTGCCGTAGCAGGTCGTGAACAGGGCAACCCTGCCGCTCGTGCCGGGACTCGCCTCGGCGCTGCTCGCCGCCCCGGCGCTGGCGTCAGCGACCGTCCCGAGCGCGGCCAGGCGCGCGCGGGCGGTGCGCGCATGGTATTTCGGCAGCGGCGCCGTGCGATCCACGCCGAGGGTCCGCTCGAGCAGCGCGCGGCCGGCGCCTGAGGCGTTCACCGCATTGACCGCCTCCACGACCACCGGTATGCCGGCCAGCCTCCCCACCGTGTCGGTGGCGGCGAGCACACGCTCGGAGAGCGCGATGCCGCCGCGGCGCGCGCGCACCGCCTTCGCCCGCAACATGAGGTGTGGAAAGTCGACGTTGAACGGATGCGGCGGCACGTACGGACACTTCGTCATGAAGCACATGTCGCAGAGGTAGCAATGATCGACGACGTCCCAGAACACCCTCTTCTCCACCGCGGCGACTTCGCCTTCGGTGGTCGCATCGACCGCATCGAACAGCGTCGGAAAGGCGTTGCAGAGACTGAAGCAGCGACGGCAGCCATGACAGATGTCGAAGACGCGCTCGAGCTCCTTCTCGAGCGCGGCGCCGTCATAGAAGGCCTCCGTACGCCACTCGAGCGGGTGGCGTGTGGGGGCTTCCAGGCTCCCCTCGCGGCCCTGCCGCCCGGGCTGCGGGGTAGCCGGCGTGCGGCTCATGCGTGCGGCAGCCGGTCACTGCGCCCGCGGCGCGGCAGCGCCGGGGGCACAGACGGTGAGGGCGAGCAAGTCGCGATCGGCGTCAGATGTTGTCCAGCGCCTTCTGGAAGCGATTGGCATGTGAGCGCTCGGCCTTGGCGAGCGTCTCGAACCAATCGGCGATTTCGCCGAAACCCTCGTCGCGCGCCGTCTTCGCCATGCCCGGATACATGTCGGTGTACTCGTGTGTCTCGCCGGCGATGGCGGCCTTCAGATTGAGGCGGGTCTCGCCGATCGGCAGGCCGGTGGCCGGATCTCCCACCGCCTCCAGATACTCGAGATGTCCGTGTGCATGGCCCGTCTCACCCTCGGCGGTGGAGCGGAATACGGCGGATACGTCGTTCAGGCCCTCGACATCGGCCTTGGCCGCGAAATACAGGTAGCGGCGGTTGGCCTGCGATTCCCCGGCAAACGCATCCTTCAGATTCTTTTCCGTCTTGCTGCCTTTGAGATTCATGACACTCCTCACTTAGACTTGGTCTAATGCAGTGCGCGCGACTTTATCGCCGCCGCACAAGCGGCGTCAACCGTGCGTTGACCCTCGCCCTGAGCGCTGTGTAACGTTGCGCGCCCGCAAGCGGCGAGCCGATGGCGCACCGGCATGCCGCAGGAGGCACAACACGTGTCGCGTAACAGCAAAGTCCCCGACTTCGAGCAGGCGCTCGCCGAGCTCGAGGGCCTGGTCGAGCGTCTCGAGCAGGGCGATCTGCCGCTCGATGAGGCGTTGAAGCATTTCGAGCGCGGGGTGGCGCTCACGCGCCATTGCCAGGCGTGTCTGCAGGCGGCCCATCAGAAGGTCGAGATTCTGCTCAAGCGTGGTGGCGAGCCGGCCGTCGCGCCTTTCGCGGAGCCCGGCGAGGAAGGTGGCGCCGGGAGCGTGGACGCGTAGTGAGCAGCAGCCTGCGAGCGAGCGCCGCAGCGACGCCCGGGGGTGATTTCTCCGCACGGGTTGCCGCCTGCCGCGCGCGCATCGAGCAGGTACTCGAGCGGGCGCTCGCCCTGCCCGACCCGGGGACGGCGCGGCTGCGCGAGGCGATGCGCTACAGCGCGCTCGGCGCCGGCAAGCGGCTTCGGCCGACACTCGTTTACCTGACGGGTGAGTCCCTCGGAGCCCCGCTCAGCACACTCGACGTGCCCGCTGCGGCGGTCGAGCTGATTCACGTCTACAGCCTGGTCCACGATGACCTGCCGGCGATGGACGATGATGACCTGCGGCGCGGGCGTGCGACCTGTCACCGTGCCTACGACGAGGCCACCGCCATCCTGGTGGGCGACGCGCTGCAGGCACTCGCCTTCTCGGTGCTCGCCAGCGAGCCCATGGCAGCCGTGAGTCCGGCGGTGCGCCTCGAGATGATCCGCGTGCTCGCGCGCGCCACCGGCACCGGCGGCATGGCCGGCGGACAGGCGGTCGACCTGGCCGCCGTTGGCCAGGCGCTGACCGTCGCTGCGATCGAGAGCATGCACCGCCGCAAGACGGGCGCACTGATCGAGTGCAGTGTGCTGCTGGGCGCACTGGCGGCGGGCGTCACCGGAGGGCCCGAGCTCGAGGCGCTGCGGCACTTCGGAGCCGAGGTCGGCCTCGCCTTTCAGATCCAGGACGACATCCTCGACGTGGCCGGCGATCCGGCGCTGTTGGGAAAGTCGACTGGCGCGGATGCGGCGCATGCAAAACCCACCTACCCGAGCACGGTCGGGCTTGCCGCGGCGCGCACGCGCGCCGGTGAGCTGCGCGATGCGGCCATCGCAGCGCTCGCTCCTCTCGGTGCGCGCGCCACCGAGCTCGCGCAGCTGGCGCGCTTCGTGGTCGATCGCGTGAGCTGAAGGTACATCGCTCCAGCGGGTATCCGTGCCGGGTGCGCGCCGTAGCGGCCAAGCGACGGGCGGCGTGAGGCCCGTGTAAACTCACGGCCGATGAGCGTTGCGCCCGACAAGTATCCGTTGCTGGCCCCGATCGAGACCCCGGCGGACCTGCGGCGTCTGCCCGTCGCGCGGCTGCCCGAGCTCGCCGGCGAGCTGCGCGAATTCCTGATCCAGAGTGTCAGCACCCGCGGCGGCCATTTCGCCGCCGGCCTCGGCACCGTCGAGCTCACCATCGCGCTGCATTATGTCTACGACACGCCGCGCGACCGCCTGGTATGGGACGTCGGCCATCAGGCCTACCCGCACAAGGTGCTGACCGGGCGACGCGACCAGCTGCACACCATCAAGCAGGACGGCGGACTGGCTCCGTTTCCGACGCGCAGCGAGAGTGAGTACGACACGTTCGGTGTCGGCCACTCGAGCACCTCGATCTCGGCCGCGCTCGGCATGGCGGTGGCCGCCGCGCGTGCCGGGGAGGATCGACGCGTGGTCGCCGTGATCGGCGACGGCGCAATGACTGCGGGCATGGCATTCGAGGCCCTCAATCACGCCGGCTCGCTGCCGGCGGACCTGCTGGTGATCCTCAACGACAACGACATGTCGATCTCGGAGAACGTCGGTGCGCTCTCCAGCTATCTCGCGCGCGCGCTCTCGGGACGCGTCTACGCGCATCTGCGCGAGGGCGGTAAGAAGGTGCTGCGGCCGATGCCGACGGTGTGGGAGCTGGCGCGCCGCTCCGAAGAGCACCTCAAGGGCATGGTGCTGCCCGGGACACTCTTCGAGGAGATGGGCTTCAACTACATCGGGCCGATGGATGGCCACGACGTCAAAGCGCTGGTGAGCACGCTGCGCAATCTGCGTAAGCTCCGCGGACCGCAATTCCTGCACGTGGTCACGCGCAAGGGCAAGGGCTACGCGCCTGCGGAGGCCGACCCGATCAAGTGGCACGGCCCGGGACCGTTCGATCCGGCGAGTGGCACGATCTTCAAAGAAAAGAGCGCGGGTCCGACCTACTCGCAGGTGTTCGGCCAGTGGTTGTGCGACATGGCGGCCGCCGACCCGCGCATCATCGGCATCACACCGGCCATGCGCGAGGGCTCGGGGTTGGTCGAGTTCTCACGACGCTTTCCCGAGCGCTACTTCGACGTCGCCATCGCCGAGCAGCACGCCGTCACCTTCGCCGCGGGGCTTGCCACCGAGGGCCTCAAACCGGTGGTCGCCATCTACTCGACGTTTCTGCAGCGCGCCTACGATCAGTTCATTCACGACGTGGCGCTGCAGAACCTGCCGGTGGTGTTCGCCTTGGATCGCGCCGGACTGGTCGGCAGCGACGGCGCGACTCACCAGGGCAGCTACGACCTGTCGTACCTGCGTTGCATTCCCAACACCGTGGTGATGACGCCGGCCGACGAGAACGAGTGCCGGCAGATGTTGTATACCGCCAGCACTCTCTCCGGCCCGGCGATCGTGCGCTATCCGCGCGGCACCGGCCCGGGCGTGCCGGTGGTCGCCGAGATGAGTGCGCTGCCGGTGGGGCGGGCGCAGTTGCGGCGCGAAGGCCGCAGCGGTCTCGCGCTGCTCGCGTTCGGCGCGCTGCTCGCACCGGCCGCACAGATCGCCGAAGCACTCGACGCCACGCTCGTCAACATGCGCTTCGTCAAGCCGCTCGACGAGGACATGGTCATCGCGCTCGCCACGCGGCACCGTGCCCTGGTCACCTTCGAAGAGAATGCGACCCAGGGTGGCGCAGGCTCGGCCGTCGGCGAGCTGCTCGCCGCCGAGGGGCTGCAGGTGCCGCTGCTGCAGCTCGGGATTCCCGACCACTTCATCGCGCACGGCTCGCGCGAGGGATGCCTCGCGGCCGCCGGCCTCGATGCCGCGAGCCTCGCAGCCAGCGTCGAGCGCTGGTGGACGCTGCAGGCTCCCGAGCGGCTGCGCTCGGCCCGCGGAGGCTGAGCCGCGCTCACCGTGCCCGGCCGGGCGGATCCAACAGCGCGATCGGCCGGTGGCGGACTTTCCGGTCGCGCGTTCCCGCAGCTGCAGTTCGCCTCCTGAATAAGAGGGATTCCGCGAACGTACCGGGAACGCGACAATCGCAGTACGGATTTCCGGGTGTTTCCTGTAGGCTCTCGCACCATGAACCCGCCAGCCGCCGTTGCCAAGATCGCGCGCGTCGCGCCTGCCGAGGTCGAGGACGTGCAAGCGCGCGCCGACACGCGGCAACTGCCCATCAACCGCGTTGGCGTCAAGGAGATCAGCCATCCGGTGCGTGTCAGGGACCGCTCGGCGGGCGAGCAGCACACTATCGCCAGCTTCAACATGTACGTGAGCCTGCCGCACGACTTCAAGGGCACGCACATGTCGCGCTTCGTCGAGATCCTGCACGCCGAGCGCGAGATCTCGGTCGAGTCGTTCCGCGCCATGCTGCGCACCATGACCGAGCGTCTGGAGGCGGACACCGGCCACATCGAGATGAGCTTTCCGTTCTTCGTCATGAAGAAGGCGCCGGTCTCCGGGGTCGAGAGCCTCATGGACTACCGCGCCGGCTTGATCGGCGAGTATCGCCACGGCCACACCGACATGTGGGTGCGCATAGCGGTTCCGGTCACGAGCCTGTGCCCGTGCTCGAAGAAGATCTCCGCCTACGGCGCCCACAATCAGCGCTCGCACATCACGATCAGCGCGAAGCTGCGCAGCCACATGTGGATCGAGGAGCTCATCGAGATCGCCGAGAGCGAGGCCTCGTGCGAGCTGTACGGCATCCTCAAGCGCCCCGACGAGAAGTACGTCACCGAGCGCGCCTACGACAACCCCAAATTCGTCGAGGACATGGTGCGCGATGTGGCCAGGCGGCTCAACGACGACGCGCGGGTCGCCGCCTACGTGGTCGAGTCGGAGAACTTCGAGTCGATCCACAACCACTCCGCCTACGCGCGTATCGAGCGCGACAAGCACGCCTGAAGTGCGGCGCCGCCGGCCCGGCGGCCGCGCGCGTGGCGATGGCGGCCCGCGCCTGCCGCGGCGCTGCGCGCATGAAGATTTCTTAATGCCGTCCTGATTGCGGCGTGAGCCCCGTCCCTCTAACTTTTCAGACCGGACACCTGCCGCAGAGGAGCGGAAGGATGAGGCTCATCAGCGCTCTTGCCGCCATCGCCATCGCCGCCAGCGGCGCCGCCGCCGCCACGGATCCGCCGGCGACGCCCTCTGCCAATCCGGTGCCCTCGCTCAAGGCCTGCAACAAGAAAGCGGACGCGAAGAAGCTTACTGGTCCCGCCCGCTCCCAGTTCGTCAAGGATTGCCGGGCCGGCAAGAGCTCGTCCTGACCGCGTCGCCCCTGCCGGGCCGCAGCGCGCTCAGGCCGGCAGGTCGACCACCACCCGCAGCCCCGGGTCGTTGCTCTCGAGCTCCAGCCGGCCGCGATGCAGCCGCGCGATCGCCGCTACCAATGACAGTCCGAGGCCGCTGCCTTCGGATTTGGCGCCGGCGCCGAAGCGCACGAAGGGCTGCACGGCGCGCGCGCGGTTCTCCGCGGCGATGCCCGGGCCATTGTCGCTCACCGTGAGGCGCACGCTGTCCGCGAGCCGTCGCACGGCGACTTCGATACGCCCGCCCGCGGGCACGTACTTGAGTCCGTTCTCGATGAGGTTGGTGAGCAGCTGCGCGAGCAGCTGGCGGTTGCCCTGCACGATGGCCGCGCTCTCGGGGCGGCAGTCGAGTGCCACGCCCTGCGCGCCGGCCACCGGCTCGAACAGCTCCACCAGCTCGGCGGCGAGCGCGCCGACGTCCACCGCGGACGGCGAGGCGAGCGGCGCGCCCGACTCGGCGAGCGCGATCTGCAGCAGCGTGGCGAGAGTGCGCTGCAGGTGATCGACCTCGCGCAGCGCCGATTCGATGGACTCGCGCGCCGCGGGCTCGAGCGGCGGTGAGTGCCACAGCAGCGCCTCCAGGCGGGTGCGCAGCCGGTGCAGCGGTGCCCGCAGATCATGCGCGGTGCTGTCGAAAGTGGCGCGCAGCGTGCCGGCCTGCTCCTCGAGCCGGTCGAGCACCCGGTTGACCGAAGCGGCGAGCGCATCGAACTCGTCGTTCGCCCCGGCGAGCGGCAACCGCCGTCCCGACTCTCCCGCCATGATGCGCTGGCAGGTGCGTGTCACCTCCTCGACGCGCCGCGCCAGGCGGTAGCTGAACCAGAAGCCCGCGAGCGCCGCCGCCAGCGTCGACAGGCCGATACCATAAAGCGTCGCAACGCGGAATTTCTCGGCGAACCGCCGCCCCTGGGAGATGTCCGTGCCTACCAGCAGCAGGTCGCCGCCGGGGAGCGTGCGCACCGCGGCACGTACGGGGTGCACCGCGCGCCGCCCCGGCTCGATGGTGGCGATCTCGAATTCCGGGCGCGCTTCGCTCGGCATGCCATCGAACGGCCAGTGCGTCACGTTGCCGGCGATGCGCTCGAAGCTCGAGTCCGCCAGCATGTACACCGCGCCGATGCGCCCCCAGCTGTCGATGCGCAGATTGATCTCGTCGGTGACGCCCGCCAGGCCGCTGCGCGCGAACTTCTCCTCGAGGCTCGCGAGCTCCGAGTCGATGATGAGGTCGACCTCGTCGGTGATCAGACTCTCGGTAAGCAGGTAGGCGCTGCCGAGCGTCACGCCCACCGCAAGCGTCACCAGCAGCGTGTAGCCGACCGATAGCCGGGATGCGGTGGTATTGAACAGCCCGAGTCGCACGGGGACGGTGCCGCTGTTGCGCGCGTTCAGCCGTCGCTGCGCAACACGTAGCCCGAGCCACGCACGGTGTGGATCAGCGGATGATCGCTGCCGCGGTCGATCGCCTGGCGCAGCCGGCTGATGTGCACGTCGATGAGATTGCTCTGTGGATCGAAATGCAGGTCCCATACCCCCTCGAGCAGCATGGTGCGCGTTACCACCTGCCCGGCGCGGCGCATGAGGAACTCCAACAGCTTGAGCTCGCGCGCCGTCAGCTCGAGCTCGCGCCCCGCGCGCGTCACGCGTCGTGCCAGCAGGTCGAACTCCAGGTCCTCCACCTTGAGCCGCGTGACGTGCGGTGCGCTCGGGCGCCGCAGCAGCGCTTCGATGCGCGCCAGCAGCTCGGCGAAGGCGAACGGCTTGGTGAGGTAGTCGTCACCACCCGCCTTGAGCCCGCGGATGCGGTCATCGACGCTGCCCAGCGCCGACAGCACCAGCACCGGCGTGCCGATTTCCCGGCCCCGCAGTTGCTCGATGATCGCCAGTCCGTCGACCTGGGGGAGCATCCGGTCGGTGACGATGAGGTCGAACTGCCCCTCGGTGGCGCGCAGCAGCCCGGCGCGGCCGTCGGCGGCGTGATCGACCGTGTAGCCGCTCTCGCGCAGGCCCTTGATGAGGAAACGGGCTGCCTCGATATCGTCCTCGATGAGCAGTACGTGCATTGCAGCTCGCTCGTGTCCGCTGCTCGCCACCGACATTGCGCCGGCCGCCGGCCCGGCGCGGCACTAAACCGCGTTCAGTATCGGCTCAACCCGGTGGCGGCGTCGAGTCCGCGGCGACCGCGCGCCGAAGTTACCATGACGGGCAGGGGAGCTGCGCGGCGTGCGAGCGCTGGCGAATCGAGAGGTGCAGCTGTAAGTGCCGCGTGCGGGCGTATGCGCGGCGGCCGCGCCGTCAGGCGGGACCGCTCTTGCGCTCGGCACTCTGCAAGCGCGCGATGAGCGAGCTGAGGAATACGCGGTTGAAACGCAGCTGGCACGACGCCGACACCTGCTCGAGCAGCGTCGAGCTCACCTTGAGGACGGTCACCGCGCCGCCGGCGCGGATGGTGGCGGTGCGCTTGGCACCGGGCACATAACTCGCCTCGCCGAAGCAGTCGCCGGTGTCGAGCGCGCCGATCTTCTGGCCGTGCCGCTCCACCACGCAGCCGCCGCTCACCAGGATGTAGAAGCGATCGTCCATCTCGCCTTCCTTGACGATCTCCTCGCCGGCGGCATAGTCCTGCCAGCTGCTCGCGCGCAGCACTTCCCAGATCTCGGCGTGCGAGAACTCATGGAAGAACTTCAGCCGCCGCAGCACGCCGAACTGTTCCTGCCGATCGATGCGCGCGTTGGCCTCGCGTAGCCGCTGATGCACGCGGGTGAGCTCGGCGGCGAAGTCGAGCCCCGTCTTGCAGCGCTTCTCGGGGTCCTTCTGCATGGCGGCCGCCACCACCGTCTCGAGCTCCTCGGGCACTTCCTTGCGCAGCGTGTGGATGGGCGGCGGTGTGGCGTAGACGATCTGGTGCAGGAGCTTCTGCAGGTTGCCGGCGCGGAACGGGCGCGCGCCCGTCAGCAGCTCGTACATCACCGCGCCGAGTGAGTACAGGTCGGAGCGGTTGGTGAGCTCGAGGCTCTGGACCTGTTCCGGGGACATGTACGAGGGGCTGCCGGCGATCCCCTCGATGCGTGAGATGTCCGAGTCCGACACCAGCGCGATGCCGAAGTCGATGATGCGTACGTCGCTGTCCTGCGTGAGCATGATGTTGGAGGGCTTGATGTCACGGTGGATCACGCCGCGCGAGTGGGCGTAGTGCAGCGCCTTGGCGCACTTGAACATAATCTCGACCGTGTCGTCGATGCGCAGCAGGTTGTCTGGCCGGCAGTAGGCGGCCAGCGTGCGCGCGCCGTGCACGTGCTCGGTGACGATGTAGCAGTGGCCGTTCTCCTCGCCCGCGTCGTAGATCGGCAGGATGTGCGGGTGCTGCAGCATGCCGACGAGATGCGCCTCGGAAAGGAACATCTTGCGGGCGATGCGCGCGCGCTCCTCGTCGCCGCCGGTGTCCATGTTGTAGACCTTGATGGCGACGTCGCGCCCGTAATAGGCGTCGTGCGAGAGGTAGACGATGCCGGTGCTGCCGCGGCCGACTTCCCTGACGACCACGTACTTGCCGATCTTGTCCGGCATGCGGGCGCCGGGCTTGGCGGGCGGAACGGTTCTGGAAACCGGTAGTGACATGGCGCGGCGCTGGTCGAAACGGCGCGTCAGGATAGAATGCCGTCCGCCGGGGCGATGTGATGTATCCCTCACGCGCCCGTGGTGCGTGGCGCCCGGCGCGTGGACGCGAAGCGTGCCGCTTAAGGTGAGTCAGGCGAAATGCACATAGCCCGAATGCGAGAACTCCATCACAGTACCATCGCGCACGATTACAACACCCGCCGCCTCGCGCAGCACGCCGATGCGCGTGTAGCCCCAGCGCTGCGGCGGCAGCTCGAGCAGCAAGCGTGCCAGGTTTTCCGGCCGGACCGCGAAACACAACTCGTAGTCGTCGCCGCCGGTGAGCGCCAGCTCGCGCGCACGCTCCTCCCCCACCGCGGCGACCAGCGCTTCTGACACCGGCAGCTCGCCGAAGGCGAGCTCGGCTCCGGCGCGACTGGCACTCGCGAGCTTGCCGGCATCGCCGAGTAACCCGTCGGACACGTCGATGCACGCACTGGCGAAATCGCGCAGCCGCTCGCCGAGCGCCATGCGCGGTGTCGGCAGCAGAAAGCGCTCGCGCAGATGGGACCGCGCCTCCGCGGGCGGCGCGAGCCGGCCCTGCTCGATCGCAAGCCCCGCCGCGGCATCACCGGGCGTTCCCGAGACGAACAGCACGTCCCCCGGATGCGCGCCGCTGCGCGTGAGCGCACCGCCACGCGGCACGTGCCCGAGCAGCTGCACGGTGACGCACAGCGGCCCGCGCGTGGTATCCCCGCCCACCAGCGCCACCTGATGAGTGCGCGCCAGCGCGTTGAAGCCCGCGGCGAACTCACCGAGCCACGCCTCGTCAGCCTCCGGCAGCGTCAGCGCCAGCAACGCCCACGCCGGCCGCGCGCCCATCGCGGCGAGATCGCTCAGGTTGACCGCAAGCGCGCGGTGACCGATCGAGGCAGCCGGCGAGCCGTGCGGAAAATGCACGCCCGCGACCAGGGTATCGGTGGCGGCAACCAGATCGCTGCCCTCGGGACTGCGCAGCAGCGCCGCATCGTCGCCCACCCCGAGCACCACGTCGGCGCGCTGCGCACCGCTGGTGCGGAAGTAGCGCTCGATGAGTTCGAACTCCGACAGCGCCACGTCCCGCACCCTCAGTGCTCGTGCGGCCGCAGCTCGCGCGCGGCGCGATCGAGGACGGCATTCACGAACTTGTGTCCATCAGTGGCACCGAAGCGTTTCGCGAGCCCCACCGCCTCGTTGATCGCGACGCGGTACGGCACCTCGGGCCGCGCGCTGAGCTCGTACAGCCCGATGAGCAGCAGCGCATGCTCGATCGGATCGAGCAGCCGGGGCTCGCGATCGGCGAACGTGGCGAGCTGCCTTTCGAGTTGCTCGTGATCGCGCCACACGCCCTCGACCAGCGTGCGGAAGTAGCCGGCGTCGGCGCGCGGCATGTCCTCGGCCTCGCCGAATTCTGCGACCAGGTCCTGCCACGGGCAGGCGTTGAGCTGCCAGCGGTACAGCGCCTGCAGCGCAAGCTTGCGCGCTACGGTGCGCGTGCCGCTGAACTCCCGGGTGCCCGGCGCTGCCATGCGCGGTCCGCCCCTTACAGGCGCGCCATGACGGCCGCCATCTCGAGCGCGCTCTCCATCGCCTCGCCGCCCTTGTTGCCGGCGGTAGTGGCGGCACGCTCCAGCGCCTGCTCGACCGACTCGACGGTCAACACCCCGAAAGCCACCGGCACCCCGGTTTCGAGTGCCGCCAGCTGCAGTCCGCGCGCGCATTCGCCGGCCACGTACTCGAAATGCGGGGTGTCACCGCGGATCACGCAGCCGAGGGCCACTACGCCGTCGTAACGGCCGCTGCCGGCGAGCTTGCGGACCACCACGGGCAGCTCGAACGCGCCGGGCACGCGCACCACGGTGAGATCGTGGGCCTCGCCGCCGCGTGCCAGCCACGCGGCCTGCGCGCCCTTCAGCAGGCTCGCCACGATGAACTCGTTGAAGCGCGCGGCGGCGATCGCGATCCGTCTGCCACGCGCGCTCACCTCGCCCTCGATGAGCTCGGGTTGCGTCACCCCTCTTCCCCGACGTAGCCCTCGACTTCCAGGCCGAAGGCGGAGATGCCGTGCATCTGCTTGGGTGCCGACAGCACGCGCATGCGCCGTACGCCGAGATCCTTGAGGATCTGCGCGCCGACGCCGAAGGTGCGCAGCACCGCGCCCTCGACGGCGGTGCTATCGGCCGGAGTTGCTGCGGGCTGCGCGGTGGCGAACGAGCGCACCGCATCCGCGAGCTCGCGCGGCGACTCCTGCGGGCGCAGCACCACGACTATGCCGTTACCCGCCTCGACGATGCGCCGCATGGCGGCGCGCAGCGTCCAGGCGCGGGTCGCGCCTTGCACGCCGAACAGGTCGCGCAGCGTGTCGGCGACGTGCACGCGCACCAGCGGCGCCTCCGGACCATCGAGCCGGCCGTGGGCGAGCGCCAGGTGCACTTCGAGGCTGACGTCGTCCTGGTAGGCGTAGAGCCGAAAGTCGCCGAGCTCGGTGCGCACGCTCTGCTCGGAAACGCGCACCACGGTGCGCTCGGTGCGCAGCCGGTGGCGGATGAGGTCGGCGATGGTACCGATCTTCAGTGCGTGGCGCCGCGCGAACTCCTGCAGCTGCGGGCGACGCGCCATGGTGCCGTCGTCGTTCATCACCTCGCACAGCACCCCGACCGCAGAAAGTCCCGCCATGCGGCACAGGTCGACCGCGGCCTCGGTATGCCCGGCGCGCACCAGCACGCCGCCGCGACGCGAGCGCAGCGGAAAGATATGTCCCGGGCGGGCGAAATCCGCCGCCTGTGACGTCGGATCGGCGAGCGCGCGGATGGTCGCCGCACGATCGAGCGAGGAGACTCCGGTGGTGGTGCCGGCGCGCACGTCGACCGACACGGTGAACGCCGTGCGCTGCGACTCGCTGTTGAGCGGTACCATCTGCGGCAGATCGAGGCGCGCGAGCTGTGCCTCCTCCATGGGCACGCAGATGATGCCGCTGGTGTGACGGATCATGAAGGCGACCGCCTCCGCCGTGGTTCGCTCGGCGGCCATGATGAGGTCACCCTCGTTCTCCCGGTCCTCATCGTCCATGATGATGACCATGCGGCCCTCGCGCAGGTCGCCGAGGATCTCGGTGACCGAGTTGAGCGGTACGGCCGCGGCGGCGGGCGCGGTCTTACCGCCAAGAGGCATCACTTTTGACATGACGGAATCCGGGCCTGATACGGCAGCTCAGTATACCCGAGGCGGCGCTGCCGACCGCGCACGCTGACTCATCGAGAGCGCCGACCGGCGTCGCGTAAGCCGGCAGCGCCCTGCCCGCACCAGCCGTCAATACGGGAATCGGTAATGAAGTGCCGCGTAGATCTGGCGCGGATAGTTCCAGTGATAGCCGTCGAAGGTGAGACTGTTGTCGATCAGCAGGTGCTTGTTGGTGACATTGAGCACCGTGAGTGAGGCCGTCAGCTGCTGGCCGAAGGTCTTACCGAGGCTCAGATCCAGTGAGCCGTTGCTCGGCAGATAACTCGGCGGCGGGTTACCGTTTGAGAACCCTGAGCCGAAGTACAGATTCATCGTGAAGTATGCCTGCCAGGGGAGCTCGGCGTGCAGGCCGGCGTTCAGGGTGTTGCGCTGGTCGTGGTCGAGCGCGTAATAGCCGCTCGGCGGCGAGAAGTCGGTCAGTCCGCCGGTGATCGTGCCGAAGCCGTCCGCGGTCTGATTCGAGTAAGTCAGGTATACCTGTTCCCCGGCCCAGAAGCGCGGCGAGCGCAGCGCGATTTCGGTGGCGCGCGCGGGTCTGGAAATGGTCGACGTCGAGAACCCAGCCGTGCAGCGGCACCGTGAGGCCGAACTGATATTCCTCGTCGCGTTTGTGGCAGCTGCGCATGAAGCGGTAAGCACAGGAAGCCGAGCCAACAGGCCGCTGCAATCGCTGCGGGGCGCTTGAAATTCACGTGACTCTCCCTCGACCGGACCAGCGGCTGACGAAACCGCCACAGGCGCACCGCTCGTCGGACCTTCACCCGTACTCGGTGCGCTGATGAAAGCATGCCCCTCGGGCGGACCTTGCACCATGCGAAGAACGATCTGGTTTCTATGCGCCATGACGGCTGCCGTTGACGGATGTGCCTCGGAGCCCCGCTTGGGGGTAGTGTGAATGGGTTCATCCGACAACATGTGATGCACCGCAGAGCGTGATCTGAGTGCGATGATGGGGCAGAGGGAGGAACCCGTATGACCGCTGCTTACGTGACTGTCGCGTTTTGCACGCTGTGGACGATGTCAGGTGCTGTCTTCGCGAGTGACGAGAGCACCACAGCAGCCCCTCCCCCCGGCGAGAAGTGCGAAGTAGCGGTCGTCAATCCCGTGAGTGGCTATGCTGAATGCGTAAAGCCTCGAGGCGCCCCGGTGGATCAACCGCCTCCGAGGCCCGCTCCAACGCCAGATGAATGTCTAAAGCACGCCGACCTGGAGCTTGAGTCGTGCCGGCAGAATCAACCCAAGTCGCGAGACTAGTAGCGCCCATTCCCAAGCCAGTGCGGCCGTGACTCAGGATGGTGTTACCGGGCCCAAGTCAGTGTAAGGCGATGGGCTCAGCGCTTTCTACGGCGTTGGCGCGCCTTACTGAAGGGCTCTAAAAGTCGCTCCATATAACGCGCCACAAGGTCGACCTCGAGATTCACGCGCGCGCCGGCCCGCAGGCCGCCGAGCGTGGTCGCCATCTGAGTGTGCGGGATGATGTTCACGCCAAAGGTGGCCTTCGCCACCGAGTTGACGGTCAGGCTGACGCCGTCGACGGTCACCGAGCCTTTCACCGCCAGGTAGCGCGCGAGCCGTGCGGGCGCCTCGATGGTGAGCCGCCGTGAGCGTGCGTCGCTGCGTACCGCAGTGACCTGCGCAACGGCGTCGACGTGTCCGGACACCAGATGCCCGCCGAGCACATCGCCGGCGCGCAGCGCCGGCTCGAGATTCACCGGCGCCCCGGGCGCGAGCTCGCCGAGCGTGGTGAGTGCGAGGGTCTCGCGCGAGACGTCGGCGGCGAACGTGTTGCCGGTGACCTCGGTTGCGGTGAGGCAGCAGCCCTGCACACACACACTGTCGCCGGCATGCACCGCCCTCAGATCGAGCCGCGCGCAGGCAATCAGCAGGTGCAGATCGCCGCTGCGCCGCTCGCACGACTCGAGCGTACCCACATCCTGGACGATGCCGGTAAACATGCGCCGCTTCTCAGCCCTGCGCGGGTGCGCGCGGCTGCAGCCGCAGCCGCAGGTCCTCGCCGAGCAGCTGCATGTCGATGAGAGTGAACGTCGGTGCCTCGTGCAGCCGGTGCAGCTCGGGCAGCGTCACGAGAGCCCGCGCCGCAGGTCCGAGAAGCCGCGGCCCGACATACAGCAGCAGCTCATCCGCGAGCGAGGTCCGCAGGAACTCGCCCGCGAGCGTCGCGCCTGCCTCGACCAGTATCTCGTTCAACTCGAGCTCCCCGAGCCGGTCCAGCACTGCCGGCAAGGCGAGTCGCCCATCGACGGTCGGCAGAGACTCGACGCGCGCACCACGCGCTGTCAGCGCGGCGGCGCGTGCATCGTCCGCCGCCGTGAGCGCGGTCAGAATCAGCACCTCTCCGCCCCCGTCGAGCAGCCGTGCCTGGGGTGGCGTGCGCAGCTGCGTATCGAGCACGATCCGCAGCGGCTGACGCCGCCGCTGCGCACCCGGCTCATCCGGCAGCCGTACGTCGAGCCGCGGGTCGTCGGCGAGCACGGTGCCGACACCGGTGAGCACCGCGGAGCTGCGCGCACGCCAGCGATGCACGTCGTGCCGCGCCGCTTCCCCGGTGATCCAGCGGCTCTCGCCGCTGGCGAGCGCGGTACGACCGTCGAGGCTCATTGCCAGCTTCACGCGCAGCAACGGCCGCCCCTCGCGCATGCGCTTCATGAAGCCGGCGTTGAGCTCGGTCGCCTCCTCGGTCATGAGCCCGGCCTCAACCACGATGCCCGCCGCGCGCAGCGCCGCGGCGCCGCGGCCGCTCACCTGGGGGTTCGGATCGTCGGTGGCGTAGACGACGCGCGCCACGCGCGCTGCGGTGAGGGCCTCGACACACGGCGGCGTGCGGCCGTGGTGACTGCAAGGCTCGAGCGTTACATAAAGCGCTGCGCCGGCCGCCTGAGCGCCGGCGGCACGCAACGCCGCGACCTCGGCATGTGGCTCGCCGGCGCGCTCGTGCCACCCCTCGCCGATGATGCGGCCGTGCTGCGCCACGACGCAGCCGACGCGCGGATTCGGATCGGTGGTTTCGAGCCCGCGTGCGGCAAGCGTGAGGGCCCGTTGCATGGCGAAGCGGTCGAAGTCGGAGAACATGGTGATTAACCGGGGGCGCAGCGCGGCGGAACACTGGGGGGCGCGCCCCCCCGCACGCGGGCCGGCACGCGCGCCTGCCGGGGGCGCGTCACGTTCACTTCTTGCCGCCCTCGCCGGGCTCGGCGTCGTTGGCCGCGGGCTCGGCGTCGTTGGCCGCGGGCTCGGCTGGCAACAACGGCAACTGATCGCGGTTGACGGCACGGCGCGCGTCGCGGCGCCGTCCGCGCGGGGACTCGCTGCGCGCAGGCGCGGGTGCAAGGGCGCGTGCGCGGCGCAATCGCTCGATCTCCTCGTGAAACGCCTCCACGTCCTCGAAATGACGGTAGACCGAGGCGAAACGCACGTAGGCGACCTCGTCGAGGTGGCGCAGCTCCTCCATGACGAGCTCGCCGATCGCCCGCGAGGAAACCTCGCGGTCGCCGAGGCCGCGCACCCGATGCACGATGCGACTCACGGCCTCGTCGATCTGCTCGCGCGGCACCGGACGCTTCTCGAGCGCCTTCTCCATGCCCGCGCGGAGTTTGCCCTCGTCGAAAGCTTCGCGCCCGCGATCGCCCTTGACGACGAGCGGCATGAGGAGCTCGGCAGTCTCGAAGGTCGTGAAACGCTCACCGCACTTGAGGCACTCGCGGCGACGGCGGATCTGCCGTCCCTCGCCCGCGAGCCGCGAGTCGTTTACCTTGGTCTCTTCGTGGCCGCAGAACGGGCAGTGCATGCGGCTCCCCAGGCCGCGCTACGGTCCGTACACCGGGAAGCGGCGACACAGCTCGAGCACCTGTGGACGCACGCGCTCGACGACCGAGGCTGCCCCTTCCGCATCGAGCACCTGCGCGATGAAGTCAGCCACCTGCTCGATCTCGGCCTCGTGGAAGCCGCGCGTCGTCGACGCCGGCGTGCCGATGCGCAGGCCGCTGGTGATCATCGGCGGCCGCGGGTCGTTCGGCACGGCGTTCTTGTTCACCGTGATGTTGGCGCGTCCGAGGGCCGCGTCGGCATCCTTGCCGGTGATGTTGCGGTCGGCCAGACTCATGAGGAACAGGTGATTGTCGGTGCCGCCCGAGACGATCTGGTAGCCGCGCTTGACGAGGCGCGCCGCCATGGCGCGGGCGTTGACGAGTACCTGGCGCTGGTAGTCGCGGAACTCCGGCTGCAGTGCCTCGAGGAGCGCCACCGCCTTGGCGGCGATGACGTGCATCAGCGGTCCGCCCTGGGTCCCGGGGAACACCAGCGAATTGAGCCTCTTGGTGATCTCCTCGTTCGCGCGCGCGAGGATCAGCCCGCCGCGCGGGCCACGTAAGGTCTTGTGGGTGGTGGTGGTCACCACGTCGGCGTGCGGCACCGGGTTCGGATAGATTCCCGCCGCGACGAGCCCGGCGACGTGCGCCATGTCCACCACCAGGTACGCGCCGACGCTCCTGGCGATCGCCGCGAAGCGTGCCCAGTCGATGATGCGTGAGTAGGCTGAGAACCCGGCGATGATCATCTTCGGGCGATGCTCCTCGGCAAGACGCTGCACCTGCGCGTAGTCGATCTCGCCGCTCTCGGGGTGAATGCCGTACTGCGCGGCGCGGAAGAACTTGCCCGAGAAGTTGACCTTGGCGCCGTGCGTGAGGTGACCCCCGTGGTCGAGGCTCATGCCGAGAATGGGGTCACCGGGCTGCACCAGCGCGAGATAGGCGGCGGCGTTCGCCTGCGAGCCCGAGTGCGGCTGGACGTTCGCGAAGTCGGCGCCGAAGAGCTGCCGCGCGCGATCGATCGCGAGCTGCTCGACGATATCCACGTACTCGCAGCCGCCGTAGTAGCGCTTGCCGGGATAGCCCTCGGCATATTTGTTGGTGAGCACCGAGCCCTGTGCCTCGAGCACCCGCGGGCTCGCATAGTTCTCGGAGGCGATGAGCTCGATGTGCTCCTCCTGGCGGCGGCGCTCGCCGGAGATGGCGCGGGCGAGCTCGGGATCGAAGCCTTCGATCGTCATGGTCGTGCGGAACATGCGCAACGCCTGGCACGCAAAGGAAGCTCTAGGGGGCGCGAATTGTACCGGAACGACCCGCGAGCCGCCCTTGTTGCGGCGCGCCGTCGGCATGGAACCGGTGCTACCGGGCTCGCGGTCGCCGGCTGTTGCCCCGCGGCGACGCGCACGGTGGGCTGCTGACCGATCGATTACGCAGCGAGCCGCGCTAGAGCAGGTTCTCCACCACCGCGGTCCAGGCCTGGGCGAGGTTGGTGCGGTTGTAGCCGCCGCCCCCGAGCGCCAGCACCCTACCGTGCCCGAGACCTTCTGCGAGCTCGCTGAGCTCGCGCGCCGCGCGCCCGTGAGCCTTCGGCGAGAAGCGCAGATGGGTGATCGGATCCCCCTCGAGGCTGTCGGCTCCGCACTGCAGGATGATGAATTCGGGGCTGAAACGGCTGAGGTGCGCGGTGACCCGGGGCCAGACCGTGGCGAACACCTCATCGTCCGCCCCCGGCGGCAGCGGTACGTTGAGCTTCATCCCCGCAGCCGACCCGCGCCCGGTCTCGGAGGCCGCGCCGGTTCCCGGGTACAGGTAGCGGCCGTCTTCGTGCAGGTCGGCGAACACGACGGCATCGTCGTCCTCGAAGGCGTAGAACACGCCATCGCCGTGATGGGCGTCGATGTCGACGTAGGCGATGCGCTTGAGTCCCGCGCGTTTGAGCTGCTCGATGGCGACGCCGCAGTCGTTGAAAACGCAGAAGCCAGCGGCGCGGTTGCGCGCCGCGTGATGCAGCCCTGCAATTGGCACGAAGGCGCGCCGGCACTCGCCCGTCATGATGGCGTCCTTGGCGCTCAGCGTCGCCCCGACGACGCCGGCGGCCGCCTCATACACCCCCTTGAACGCCGGGGTATCTCCGGCGTCGAGCAGCCCGATGCCGCTCGCGGAACGTTCCTTGACGAACTCCAGGTACTCGGGTCTGTGGAAGGAGCGCAGCTCCTGCTCGGTGGCGCTGCGCATCTCGAGCTCGGTCACGCGTGTGCTGAGCCCGCGCGCGGCGAACTCGCGCGTGAAGGCCGCCAGGCGGTCCGGTCCGAACGGGTGACCTTCGCCGAAGCCGTAGCGCGCCAGACGCTCACTCAGCACTACTGCAACGCTCGCCATGGCAGCCGTCACGCTCCTCACATCGCCCCACGCGTCGAGGCGCGCAAGCCTAACACAGTGGCGGGCGCGGCACGGGCGCTAACCCATCGCCATCCGTCCCGTGCTCGACCATAATCCTCTTTGCACTTCTTCACACTCAAAGCGCATGGCCCAGTACATCTACACGATGAATCGTGTCTCGAAGGTGGTGCCGCCGAAGCGGCTCATTCTGCGCGACATCAGCCTGTCGTTCTTCCCTGGTGCCAAGATCGGCGTGCTCGGTCTGAATGGGGCCGGCAAGTCCTCACTCCTCAGGATCATGGCCGGGATCGACGGGGAGTTCGACGGCGAGGCGCGCCCGCAGAGCGGCATCCGCATCGGCTTCCTGCCGCAGGAGCCGCAGCTCGACGCCGACCGCGACGTGCGCAGCACCGTCATGGAGGGGCTCGGCGAAACCTTCCGTCAGCTCGAGGAATTCAACCACATCAGCGAGAGGTTCGCGCAGGAGCTCGAGGAGAGCGAGATGAATGCGCTGCTCGAGCGGCAGGCGCAGCTGCAGGATGCCATCGACGCCGCCGGCGGCTGGGAGCTCGAGCGCAAGCTCGAGATCGCCGCGGATGCGCTGCGGCTGCCGCCATGGGAGGCGAGCATCGGCACGCTCTCGGGCGGAGAGCGGCGCCGCGTCGCGCTGTGCCGGCTGCTGCTCTCGGCGCCCGACATGCTGCTGCTCGATGAGCCGACCAACCACCTCGATGCCGAGTCGATTGCCTGGCTCGAGCGTTATCTCGAGGAGTATCCGAGCACAGTCATCGCGGTCACCCACGACCGCTATTTCCTCGACAACGTCGCCGAGTGGATTCTGGAGCTCGACCGCGGTTACGGCATTCCGTGGCACGGCAACTACTCCTCGTGGCTCGAGCAGAAAGAGCGGCGGCTGGCGCTCGAGGAGCGCGAGCGCGAGGCGCTGCGCAAGAGCCTCGAGCACGAGCTCGAGTGGGTGCGACAGAACCCCAAGGCACGCCAGGCGAAGAGCAAGGCGCGGCTGCAGCGTTATGAGGAACTCGCCTCGCGCGAATTCCAGGAGCGCAACGAGACCAACGAGATCTACATCCCGCCGGGGGAGCGTCTCGGCGACCTGGTGATCGCGGTCGAGGGGTTGCGCAAGGGCTATGGCGAACGATTGCTGATCGACAACCTCGCCTTCGAGCTGCCACGCGGCGGCATCGTCGGCATCATCGGACCGAACGGCGCCGGCAAGACCACGCTGTTTCGCATGCTGAGCGGCGCGGAGCAGCCCGACGCCGGTGAGATCCGCGTGGGGCCGACCGTGCGGCTCGCCTACGTCGACCAGTCGCGCCAGGCGCTCGACGATCGCAAGACCGTCTGGCAGGAGATCTCCGGCGGCCTCGACGTGATCCGCGTCGGCACCTACGAGACACCCTCGCGTGGCTACGTCGGGCGCTTCAACTTCAAGGGCACACAGCAGCAGCAGTTGATCGGCGAGCTCTCCGGCGGCGAACGCAACCGCGTGCACCTCGCCAAGGTGCTGCGCCAGGGCGGCAACGTGTTGCTGCTCGATGAGCCGACCAACGACCTCGACGTCGAGACGCTGCGCGCGCTCGAAGAGGCACTGCTCAACTTCCCGGGCTGCGCCGTGGTGATCTCGCACGACCGCTGGTTCCTCGATCGCATCGCGACCCACATCCTCGCCTTCGAGGGCGACTCGCAGGTGGTGTGGTTCGAAGGCAATCACCAGGAGTACGTCGAGGATTTCCGGCGCCGCAGAGGCGAGGACGCCGCGCAGCCTCACCGCATCAGGTACAAGCCGCTGACGCGCTGACCGGCGATCCGACCGAAGCTTGTCTCGCCCTACGACACTCCTGCCGCCGCCAGAGGATCGACCCGAGGAGCACACCCTGAGGCGCTGGGCGGGTCCGCTGGCGGCGCTGCTGGTCTTCACGCTGGTGGTGATCGTCCTGCACCACCAGCTCGCGCACCTGCACGTGGGGCGCGTGTTAGCGCACCTGCACGCGATTCCGCGCCGCCAGGTGCTGGTGGCGCTCGGCTTCACCGCGCTCAGTTATTGGCTGCTGACCACTTACGAGGTGCTCGGGTTCAGCTACCTGCGCCGCGTGATTCCCTACTCACGCATCCTCTTCACCTCCTTCATCGCTTACTCCTTCAGCCACGCTCTCGGCTTCGCGGCTTTCACCGGGGCGGCGATCCGCTTTCGTCTCTACGCCACCGCGGGCATCTCGGCGATCGACGTGGCTACCGTGTCCGCATTCTGCAGCCTGTCGTTCGCCATCGGGCTGGCGACCATCCTCGGTCTGTCGCTGGTACTCGCGCCCGAGCATGCGGCCATGCTGCTGCATCTGCACCGGCACTGGTCGGTGCTGATGGGTACGCTGCTGCTTGCGGCGGTGAGCGCTTACGCGCTGTGGGCCTGCCTGGCGCGTGGCACGGTCGAAGTCCGCGGTTGGGCGCTGCGCGCGCCCGGACCCGCGATCGGGCTCACGCAAATCGCGCTCGGCATTCTCGACCTGTCGCTGACATCCGCGGTGCTGTGGTCGTTGCTGCCGGCCGGATCACATATCGCCTTCGTCCCGTTTCTCGGTGCTTATGCGGCGGCGGTGATCGCCGGCATCGTCAGCCACGTGCCCGCCGGCGTCGGGGTGTTCGAGGCGGTGATCCTGCTGACGCTTCCCGGCGTCCCGACCGACGCACTGCTCGGCTCGCTGCTCGCGTACCGCGTCGTGTACTACGTGGTACCGCTGGTATGCGGCACGTTGCTGTTCGGCTCCAAGGAGCTGTCGGCGCAGCTCTCGGCCCTCGCCCGGGCGCAACAGCTGGCGAGCGTGTACATCGCGCCGGTGGTGCCGCAGATTGCCGGTGCCCTCACCTTCCTCGCCGGGGCGCTGCTGCTGTTCTCCGGCGCGACTCCGGCGGTGGATGAGCGCCTGGCGTTCCTCGACCGCTTTCTGCCGCTCGCGGTGCTCGAAGTGTCGCACCTCACCGGGAGCGTCGTGGGGCTCGCGCTGCTGGTGCTGGCGCGCGCGCTGTTCCGCCGCGTCCAGGCCGCGTACTACATCACGGTGTGGCTGTTGGTCGCGGGTATCTTCGCTTCGCTGCTGAAGGGGCTCGACTTCGAGGAGGCGAGCCTGCTGGTCCTGGTACTCGCTGTACTGATGCTCGGGCGGCGCGCCTTCTATCGCCCGACGGCGATCCTTTCCGAGCGCTTCACGCCGGCGTGGGTGGCGAGCATCACCGGTGTCATCCTGATGGCGGTGTGGATCGGCGTGATCTCCTATCGCCACGTGAGCTACTCACACGAGCTGTGGTGGACCTTTGCCCTCGACGGCAACGCGCCGCGCATGCTGCGCGCCTCGCTCGTCGTGGTGGTGCTCGGCGCTGCCTACGTGCTGCTCAACCTGCTGCGTCCGGCGCGACCGGAGCCCGCAGTGGCCGGAGCGCTGGAGCTCGAGCGGGCGCGTCCGCTCATCGCGAGCTCCGACCTGACGCTCGCCAACGCCGCGCTCACCGGGGACAAGCGGCTGTTGTTCAGCGACGCCGGAGATGCCTTTCTCATGTATCAGATCGCCCGCCACAGCTGGGTCGCCCTCGGCGACCCGATCGGCTCGCAGGCCGGAGCGGAGGAGCTCGTGTGGCGGCTGCGTGAGATGTCCGACCAGCACGGCGCGCAGACCGTGTTCTATCAGGCGTGCGCCGAGCGGCTGGCGCTGTATGTCGACCTCGGGCTCGCGGCGCTCAAGATCGGCGAAGAGGCGCGCGTGCCGCTCGTGGACTTCTCGCTCGAGGGACCCGAGCGCGCCGACCTGCGGCAAGCGCACCGCCGCGCGCAGCGCGATGGTGCCAGCTTCGAAGTGCTGTCGCCCGAGGGCGTCGATGCAGTGATGCCGGCGCTGCAGCGCATCTCGACCGCCTGGCTCGCCGCCAAGTCGACCGGCGAGAAGCGCTTCTCGGTCGGGGCCTTCGCGCCGCAGTACGTGCGGCAGTTTCCGGTTGCGCTGGTGCGCGCGCAGGGTGCGCCGGCTGCCTTTGCGAACCTGTGGACCACGGGGACAAAAGCCGAGCTGTCGGTCGACCTCATGCGTTTCGGTCCGGACGCGCCGCGTGGCGCCATGGACTATCTGTTCATCGAGCTGATGCTGTGGGGCCGGCGCGCCGGCTATCGCTCGTTCAACCTCGGCATGGCGCCGCTCTCGGGCCTCGAGGCACACCCGCTCGCACCGGCGTGGCATCGGGTGGGCAACTTCATCTTCCGCTACGGGGAGCACTTCTATAATTTCGAGGGACTGCGGCGCTACAAGGTGAAGTTCGATCCCGTGTGGGAGCCGCGCTACCTCGTGGCGCCCGGCGGTATCACGCTGCCGCGCGTGCTGGTGGACGTCTCGGTGCTGATCGCCGGCGGCATGAAGGAGTTGTTCGCGCGATGAGGATCCCGTCAGGCTTCGGGCCGCTGCTCGCGTGCCGCGAGCGCGCGCCCCTCTCGCGTGCCGCGACGCCCTGGGCCGTGGCGGCGCTGGCGTTGCTCGGCTGCGGCCCACGCCTGCAGGCTGCGCCGGCGCTGGCACCTACGCCCACGCCTGCATCCACCCCCACGCCTGCATCCACCCCCATGCCCGCAGCCAGGTCCGCGTCGGCGCCCACCAGCAGCGCGCCGCGCCCGCAGCACGGCGCCGCCACGGACGACGAGCATTACTCGACCCGGCTGCCCGCGGGTCGCTTCGGCACCGTGAACGTCTACATCCCCGACGGCAAACCGCAAAGCGTCGCGATCTTTGTCTCCGGCGATGGCGGCTGGGAGCTCGGCGTCGTCAGCATGGCGCACGCACTCGCCGACATGCACGCGGTGGTGATCGGTGTCGACATCCGCCAGTACCTTGCAAGCCTGCGCAAGGCTGCGCAGCGCGCCGGCGCGTCCTGCCAGATGATCGCGGCGGACTTCGAGGCCCTCAGCCACCAGGTGCAGAAAGAGATCGGCATGAGCGATTACCACGTGCCGGTGCTGGTCGGCTACTCCTCGGGTGCCAGCGTCGTCTATGCGGCGCTGGTGCAGTCCCCGCCCGGCACATTCGCCGGAGCGCTGAGCCTCGGCTTCTGCGCCGACCAGGATTTTGGTGGCGCGGCGCTCTGCCCCGGCGCCGGGCTGAACTACACGCACAACGCGCAGCACGAGCTGGTGCTGGCGCCGGCAGCGACTCTCAAACAGCCGTGGATCGCGCTGCAGGGGCAGCAGGATCAGGTGTGTGACGCGCACGCTACTGAGATGTTTGCCGCGCAGGTCGGCACCGGCACGATCGTCAAGCTGCCGCTCGTGGGCCACGGCTTCTCGGTCGAGCGCAACTGGTTACCGCAGTTCCGCACCGCCTACGCGCAGCTCAGTCCCGCGGCCGTGCCGCTGTCCGAACGGCCCGCCGACATCAACGATCTGCCCCTCGAGGAGGTGGATGCCAACGGCAGCTCCGGCGAGTTCGCGCTGCTCATCACCGGTGACGGCGGCTGGGCCGGGCTCGATCGCGAGCTCGCCGCGCGCCTTGCCGCGAACGGAGTGCCCACGGTGGGGCTGAACTCGCTGAAGTACTTCTGGACGGAGCGTACGCCCGACGAGACGGCACGCGACGTGGTGCGCGTGCTGCGGCACTACCTGGCGGTCTGGCACAAGCAGCGTGTGCTGCTCGTTGGTTATTCCTTCGGCGCCGACGTGCTGCCGTTTATCGTCAATCGGTTGCCGCCGGACCTGCGCGAGCGCGTCGCGAGCGTGAGCCTGCTCGGTATCGATGCGCACGCCTCGTTCGAGGTACGCGTCAGCGACTGGGTGGGTGGTGATAGCGGTGGGCCGCCCACGCGACCGGAACTGGAGGAAGTGCGCCACGTGCGGCTGCTCTGTATCTATGGCGAAGGAGAGGAGGATTCGATCTGCCCCGGACTTTCGGCCGGCACCGCGACCCGCGAGAAGATCGGCCGCGGCCACCACTTCAGCGGCGAGTACGCCACGCTCGCCGATCGCATTCTGGCGTTCACGCGCAGCGGCCGCCCTGTGACATAACGCGCTGCCCGGCCGTAGCCCAGGACCGCTGCGCTCGCGGGAAGGTGTGCGGGTGCGCCGTGAGTTAACATGGGAGGGCGGCACACACAACAAACATCAGCCGCGACCGAGCCATGTCCCTGTATATCGATTCGACGAGCCGCCTACACCACGACCAGGAAAAGAACCTGGTGGTGACCTGCCCGCATTGCCAGGCCGTCGCTCACATCACCCCGAGCGCAGTGCCGCGCTTCGAGGAGCTGCAGCTCTACCGGCCGCGCCAGGTCGGTCTGGTGTACCAGTGCGATGCCTGTCACATGCCGATCTTCCTGCGCTTCACGGTACGTGTATACGGGGCGACCCGCATCGAGCTGTCGCCGCAGTTCACCGAGGTCGAGCGCGCGCGTGAGAAGTTCAGCTTCGCCTACATTCCCGAGGACGTGGAGCTGATGTTCCGCGAGGCACTCACCTGTTTCTCCCAGGGAGCGTTCAACGCTTTCGCCTCGATGTGCCGGCGTACCGCGCAGGCGATGTTTGCCGACCTGGGCGAAGCCGGAAGGCTGCGGCTGTTCGACGAGCTGACCGCGGTGCGCGAGCTGGCCGACATCGGCGCCGAGATCTTCGCCAAGACGAAGAGCGTGTTGTTTGGCGCCGAGCTCGACGCGCAGGCTCTGCTGCCGCTGCTGAACGGCTACGAGGCGGGCATCATGCTCGAGGTCGTGAAGGACCTGCTCTACGAGGCCTACGTGAGAAAGGGCAAGCTGCAGCAGGCCATCATGGTGCGGCGGTTCTTCCTCGATGAGACCGGCACGCACGTCGGGCCGATCGAGCCCGCCGAGCCGCTAGTCCACGAAACGCCGCGCGTTGCCGAATAGTCGCAGCCAGCCGCTGTACTCGCCGGCCGCCCGCGGTCGCCAGGAGTTCTGCAGGTAGCGCAACGAGCGCTCGGGGTGCGGCATGGTGATGGTCACGCGCCCATCGAGGTTCGACAACGCGGCGATGCCGCAGGGCGTGCCGCTCGGATTGGCCGGATAGCAACTGGCAACGCTGCCGTCGGCGTTGACGTAGCGCAGGCCGACGAGCCCGCTCGCGGCGCACGCCGTTGCGGCGGACTCGCTGGCGAACTCTGCGCGCCCCTCGCCGTGCGAGACGGCGATCGGTAGCACCGAGCCCGCCATGCCGGTGAGCAACCGCGAGGGTGACGGCAGCACCTCGACCAGCGAGAAGCGCGCCTCGTATTGTTCGCTGCGGTTCTTCACGAAGCGCGGCCAGTGATCGCTGCCGGGGATCAGGCTGCGCAGGGCGGCGAACATCTGACAGCCGTTGCAGATGCCGAGCGCGAAGCTGTCGTGGCGGGCGAAGAAGCGCTGAAACTGCTCGCGCAGCGCCGCGTGGAACAGAATCGACTTCGCCCAGCCCTCGCCGGCCCCGAGCACATCACCGTAGGAGAAGCCGCCGCAGGCCACGAGGCCGCTGAACTCGGCGAGCGAGCGGCGGCCGCTCAGCAGGTCTGTCATGTGCACGTCGTGCGCTGCAAAGCCGGCACGGTCGAACGCTGCCGCGGTCTCGGTGTGACTGTTGACGCCCTGCTCGCGCAGTATCGCGACCATCGGCCGTACGCCGCGCGCTATGTACGGCGCGGCGACGTCCTCCTCGGGGTCGAAGCTGAGGTCGACGCGCAGCCCGGCGTCAGTCTCCGAGGTGTGCGCCGCGAACTCCTCGTCGGCACACTGCGGGTCATCGCGCAGCCGCCGCAATCGCCACGAGGTCTCCGACCAGGCGCGCTTGAGATCGGCCCAAGCCTCATCGAGCAGCGTGTCGCCGACCCGGATCTGCACGCGCAGCTCACTCACCGGCGCGCCCAGGTACAGCGCCGCCTCGGCCAGCCCGTGCCGCGCGAGGATGTCGGCGAACGCGGGCTCATCGCCGGCCATGATCTGCACCACGACCCCGGGTTCCTCGGCAAACAGCTGCGCCACTGCGCTGCCACGCTCCGTCGGCAAGGCGATGTCGAGCCCGCAATGGCCGGCGAACGCCATCTCGAGGAGCGTCACCAACAAGCCGCCATCGGAGCGGTCGTGGTAGGCGCGCAGCATGCCGGCGGCACGCAGCGCCGCGAGCGCCGCGGCGAGCTGCGTGAGGCGCTGCGGCTCGTCGAGGTCCGCGGGCTCCTCGCCGAGCTCGCCGTACACCTGCGCGAGCGCCGAGGCGCCGAGACGATGGCGCCCGGCCGCGAGATCGATGAGCCACAGCGACGTCGGCCGCTCATCGAGCTCGAGGGCCGGCGTAAAGGTGCGGCGGGCATCCGCGACCGGCGCGAAGGCCGAGACAATGAGCGACACGGGAGCCACGACGCTCTTCTGCGCGCCGCCTTCGCTCCAGGCGGTCTTCATCGACAGCGAGTCCTTGCCGACCGGTATCGCGATACCGAGCTGCGGGCACAGCTCCTTGCCCACCGCGCGCACCGTCGCGTAGAGCGCGGCGTCCTCGCCGGGCTCGCCACTCGCTGCCATCCAGTTCGCCGAGAGGCGGATGTGCGTGAGCGAGGGGATGTCGGCCGCCAGTATGTTCGTTATGGCCTCGGCTACCGCGAGCCGCCCCGAGGCTGGCGCATCGAGCAGTGCCACCGGCGTGCGCTCGCCCATGGCCAGCGCCTCCCCGCCCGCTCCCTGGTAATCGGCGAGCGTGACCGCCACGTCACTCACCGGCACCTGCCAGGCGCCCACGAGCTGGTCGCGGCTGACGAGGCCGCCCACGGTGCGGTCGCCAATGGTGATGAGGAACGTCTTGTCCGCCACCGCGGGCAGTCGCAGCACGCGGTACGCGGCCTCGCGCAGGTCGATGCGCGCGCTGTCGAAGTGGCGGCGTGCCGGCGCAACACTCGTCACCGCGCGCGTCAGGCGCGGCGGCTTGCCGAGCAGCACGTCTACGGCCAAGTCGACCGGCTCGTCGTGGAACAGCGGATCGCGCACCTTGAGCCGTCCGCTGGCGTCGATCTCGCCGATGACCGCGAACGGGCAGCGCTCGCGTGCGGCGATCGCCGCGAACTCCACGAGTCGCTCGCGCGGCAGCGCGAGCACGTAGCGCTCCTGCGCCTCGTTGCACCACAACTCGAGCGGCGACAGGCCGCTCTCGGCACTCGGAATCGTGCGCAGATCGATACCTGCACCGCGTGCGCTGTGTGCCACGGCCTCGGGCACCGCGTTCGACAGCCCGCCGGCACCGACATCGTGTATCAGCGCGATAGGATTGCGTTCCCCGAGTGCCCAGCACTGATCGATGACCTCCTGCGCGCGGCGCTGCATCTCCGGGTTGCCACGCTGCACCGAGGCGAAGTCGAGCTCGGCACTCGAGCTGCCACTGCCGACCGAGGAGGCCGCGCCGCCACCGAGGCCGATCAGCATCGCCGGGCCCCCGAGCACCACGAGCAGCGCGCCGAGCGGCACCTCGGCCTTCTCGACGTGCAGGCGCCGCACGTTCCCCACGCCGCCGGCGATCATGATGGGCTTGTGGTAGCCGCGCAGCCGCTGCGGTGGATCTGCGGGAGAGTGCTGCTCGAAGGTGCGGAAGTATCCACAGATCGCCGGCCGGCCAAACTCGTTGTTGAACGAAGCTGCGCCGATCGGTCCCTCGATCATGATGTCGAGTGCCGAGGCGATGCGCGCCGGCGCACCGAACTCGCGCTCCCACGGGCGCTCGTAGCCGGGGATATGGAGGCTCGAAACCGAGAAGCCGGTGAGTCCCGCCTTGGGTTTGGCGCCGCGCCCGGTCGCACCCTCGTCGCGGATCTCCCCGCCCGCGCCGGTCGCGGCTCCGGGAAAGGGCGAGATGGCGGTCGGATGGTTGTGCGTCTCGACCTTCATCACGATGTCGATCGGCTCGACGCTCGCGCGGTAGATGCCGCTCGCCGGATCGGGGAAATAGCGCGCGCCGTCCGGTCCCGCGACGACCGCGGCGTTGTCCCGGTAGGCCGAGAGCACGCCGGTGGGGTTGCGGGCGTGCGTGTAGCGGATCATCGCAAAGAGCGACTCCTCGCGTGGCTGCCCGTCGATGACCCAGCGCGCGTTGAAGATCTTGTGGCGGCAGTGCTCGGAGTTCGCCTGGGCGAACATCATCAGCTCGACGTCGCTCGGATCACGCCCGAGCGACGCGAAGCTCTCGAGGAGATAGTCCATCTCCTCGGCCGACAGCGCGAGCCCGAGCCGCCGGTCCGCTTCCTCGAGCGCCGCGCGCCCGCCCGCAAGGGACACGCGCTGAAAGGGGCGCGGCGCGGCCTGCTCGAACAGGCGCGCCGCCTCCTCGGCGTCGAGCAGCGCGTCCTCGGTCATGCGGTCGTGCAACACCGCGGCGAGACGCTTCAACCGTGCGCTCTCGAGCGGGCGCGCGGCATGCAGGCGGTAGGCGATGCCACGCTCGAGGCGGCGCACGTGGCTGAGGCCGCACACCCGCGCGATGTCGGTCGCCTTGCTCGACCACGGCGAGATTGTGCCGATGCGCGGCACCACCAGTATGGATTCACCG
>Ga0335076_10000698_pt1 | contig 31416 bp, 28 predicted proteins | sample Lox_Sample_25_FD_206717 | JGI IMG/M metagenome (GOLD analysis project Ga0335076, IMG submission 206717) | Soil microbial communities from Loxahatchee National Wildlife Refuge, Florida, United States - Lox_Sample_2.5 | ecosystem: Environmental > Terrestrial > Soil > Wetlands | place: USA...
AAGACCACGCTGGCGCGCGTCCTGCTCGGGCTCACCCCGCCGGACCGGGGCTCGGCCGTCCGCCTCGACGGCGCGCCGCTGGCCCCGGACGCCAGGCGGCGGCCGAGGCCGGTGCTGCGCGCGCTGCAGATCGTCTTCCAGAACCCGGACTCCGCGCTCAACCGCCGGCACAGCGTGCGCAGCCTGATCAGCCGCCCGCTGAGCCGGCTGGCCGGGCTGTCCGGGGCGACCCTGCGCGACCGGCTGGCCGAGCTGATCGCCTCGGTCCGGCTGGAAGACCGCCACCTGCCGCTGCGGCCCGGCCAGCTGTCCGGCGGGCTCAAGCAGCGGGTGGCGATCGCCCGTGCCTTCGGCGCGGGGCCGGACGTGGTGGTGTGCGACGAGCCCACGTCGGCCCTGGACGTCTCCGTGCAGGCGGCCATCCTGAACCTGCTGGCCGACCTGCAGCGGTCGGAGCGCGCCACGTACCTGTTCATCTCGCACGACCTCGGCCTGGTCAGGTACCTGTCCGACCGCATCGTCGTGCTGTACCTGGGACGGGTGATGGAGGTCGGCCCGGCCGAGGCCGTCTTCACCGGGCCGCACCATCCGTACACCGAGGCGCTGTTCTCCGCCGTGCCGTCGCTCGATGGCCAGCGCCGTTCGCGGATCCGCCTGACCGGCGAGATCCCGTCCGCGGCCGACCCGCCGACGGGCTGCGTGTTCCACACCCGCTGCCCGCGCAAGCTGGCCAGCGGCATCTGCGAGTCCACCGAACCGCCGCTGCTCGAAGAAGAACCGGGTCACCTGATCCGCTGTCACATCCCGATCGCCGAACTGCGAACCCTGCAGCGCACCGAATCCGCCCAATCTCCCCGGGAGGGTCATCCAGAAAGCGGCTAGCGCGTGCCGCCTCGGGCCCATGCGAGCGGCCACTGCATGTCACGGCCGCGGCAACTGCCGCGGCGCTGCGATAACCCGAATTGTCAATAGAAACACGGAGGCTCCGCATGACCAGGAATATCGATCACCGCCGGCTCGGGCGCCTGCGTGAGGGCCAGGGCGAGATCGCCAATCACATCATCGACGAGTTCGCTGCGGGACGGCTGTCCCGCCGTGACTTCATCCGCCGCGCCACGGTCGTCGGCATCTCCGCGCCGGTGCTCGGGTCGATCCTCGCGGCCTGCAGCAGCAGCTCGTCGAGCCCGGCCACGGCGAGTTCCTCCTCACCGGCGGCCGCGGGCAAGTCCGGCGCGGTGATCAAGGCCGGCATCGTCACGCCGACCGCCGCCATCAACCCGGTGACCGTGGCCGACCAGGGTGGCCTGGACATGCTGGCGCAGACCGGCGAGTACCTGTGCCTGTCCAGTCAGACGCTGACCCTGAAGCCGGTGCTGGCCACGTCATGGTCGGCTAACTCCAGCGCCGACGTGTGGACGTTCAAGATCCGCCAGGGCGTCAAGTTCCACAACGGCGCCTCGCTGACCGCCGACGACGTCGTGTACACCTACCAGCTGCAGACGAACCCCAAGGGCTCGTCGAACGCCCTGTCGGCCTTCGCCGGCGTGCTCGGCCCGTCGGGCGTGCAGAAGGTCGACGACTACACGGTGGCCTTCCACCTGGACGCCCCGAACGGGAACTTCCCGTACCTGACGTCCTCGGACAACTACAACATGATCATCATCCCGAACGGCTACAACCCGGCCAGCTGGCAGAGCTCGTTCCTCGGCACCGGGCCGTTCGTGCTCGGCTCGTACACGCCGAAGACGGGGGCCACGTTCACCCGCAACGAATCGTACTGGGGCACGAAGGCGCTGCCCTCGCAGACCCAGTTCACCTTCTACGACACCCAGGACAGCGGCGTCGTCGGGCTGACCGGCGGGACCATCGACGTCATCGGCCAGTTTTCCGTGTCCGGCGGGCAGGCGCTGCTCAACGGCGGCTACAACGTGATCAAGCTCAAGTCCAGCGCCCACCGGGAGCTGTCGATGCGCAACGACCAGGCGCCATTCACCGACCCGCGGGTCCGCCAGGCGATCGCGCTCACGCTCAACCGGCCGGCGATCGTCCAGGCGCTGTTCAAGGGCTACGCCGACGTGGGCAACGACAGCCCGTTCGCGCCCGTTTTCCCGTCCACCAACACCGGCGTGCCGCAGCGCACCCAGGACCTGGCCAAGGCCAAGTCCCTGTTGTCGGCGGCCGGTCACGCATCGGGGTTCAGCACCCAGCTGATCACCGAGAACTTCCTGGAGATCCCCGAGTACGCCCAGATCATCGTGCAGTCCGCGGCGGCAATCGGCGTGAAGATCAACCTGAAGGTGGAAACCTCGGCCCAGTACTACGGCAAGGCCACGTTCGGCAACTCCGACTGGCTGGACGCCACCATGAGCCTGGTCGACTACGGGCACCGCAGCGTGCCCAACGTGTTCCTCACGGCCCCGCTCGAGACGATCAACGCCAAGACCGGCACCGGCCCGTGGAACGCCGCCCACTTCAGCAACGCGCAATACGACAAGCTGGTCGGGCAGTACATCGCCGCGGTGGACCTGTCCACCCAGAAGACGCTGGCCGGGCAGATCGAGACGCTGCTGCTTGACCAGACGCCGATCATCTTCGGGTACTTCTACAATTACCTGACGGCGACAACGCAGGGCGTGACCGGCGTCTACCCGACTGCGATCGGGCACCTGTTCCTGAACAACGCCTCGAAGAGCTGAGCCTCCGGCCTCGCGTGCGGTACCCCGGCCGCGGCGAGCATCGCGGTCAGGTGCCCGACCGCGGCCACGTCGAGCTGGCCCAGGCCGGCGAAGATGTGCCCGGCGAAGACCGGCGCCGCGAAATCGATGACGGCGGGCGCGCGGGCGCGGGCCGCGGCCGGGAAATCGGGTGCGTGAGGTAACTCCGGTCCACTCGGGGCCGCTCCAGTGGCGCAGGGCTACTGGGTGCTAAGGTGCCCCGTGGTCATTGTGAACCGCCCGCTGCGCATCGCGCTGCTGTCCTACCGCAGCAAGCCGCACTGCGGCGGCCAGGGGGTCTACGTACGCCAGCTGAGCCGGGAACTTCATGTGCTCGGACACCACGTCGAGGTGTTCTCCGGCCAGCCGTTCCCCGATCTGGACCGCGGCCCGGTGCTGCGCGAGGTCCCCAGCCTCGATCTGTACCGCGACGACCACCCGTTCCGGGCGCCGCACTGGCGCGCGTACCGGGACTGGGCGGACGTGCTGGAGACCGCGATGATGTGGGGCGGCGCCTTCCCCGAGCCGCTGACCTTCAGCATCCGGGCGCTGCGGGCGCTGGCCGCGCGCACCGCGGACTTCGACGTGGTCCACGACAACCAGGGGCTCGGCTACGGGATGCTCAGCGTACGGCGGCTCGGGCTGCCGCTGGTGACCAGCATCCACCACCCGATCAGCGTGGACAAGCGCATCGACCTGGCCTCGTCGGGCAGGCTCGCCGCGCTGAACAAGCGGCGCTGGTACGGGTTCGTCCGGATGCAGGCCCGGGTGGCCCGCCGGGTGGCCAGGTCCGGGCCGCTGATCACCGTGTCCGAGTCGTCCAGGCGCGACATCTGCCGCGACTTCCGGGTGCGGCCCGAGCAGGTGCACATCATCCCGCTCGGCGTGGACACCCGGCTGTTCCGGCCGCGCGCCCGGCCCCGGGTACCCGGCCGGATCGTGGCGGTGGCCAGCGCCGACTCGCCGCTCAAGGGGACCGCCACGCTGCTGCGCGCGGTGGGCAAGCTGGTCACCGACACCGACGCGCACCTGATCATCGTGGGCAAGCCCGCGCCCGGCACCGAGCGGCTGGCGGCCCAGTTGTCGCTCTCCGGCCGGGTCGCGTTCACCCACGGGCTCGACGACAAGGCGTTCTCGGCCCTGCTGGCCAGCGCCGAGACGGCCGTCGTGCCGTCGCTTTACGAGGGATTCTCGCTGCCCGCCGTGGAGCACATGGCCTCGGGCACCCCGCTGGTGGCCAGCCGCACCGGGGCGCTGCCCGAGGTCACCGGCGACGCCGCGGTCCTGGTCACGCCCGGAGACGACGAGGAACTCGCCGCCGTACTGCGGCGGCTCCACGGCTCGCCCGGCGAGCGGGCCGCGCTCGCGGACCGGGCGCTGCGCCGGGTCGGCGACCGGTTCGCCTGGCCCGCGGTGGCGAACGCGACCGCCGAGCGGTACCTGGAGGCCATGGGGAGGCTGTCGCCGTGCTGACCGTCGATTTCCGCCGGTTCCCGGTCCGGCCCGGCCACCGCGTGCTCGACCTGGGCTGCGGGGGCGGACGGCACGCGTTCGAGGTGTACCGGCGGGGCGGACACGTGGTCGCGTTCGACCTCGATCCGGCCGAGCTGACGCCGGTGACCGGGATGTTCGGCGCGATGCGGGAGGCCGGCGAGGCCGCTGCGCGGGCCTGCGCGACCGCCGTCTCCGGAGACGCCACCGCGATGCCGTTCGGGGACGGCGCGTTCGACCGGGTCATCGCGGCCGAGGTGCTCGAGCACATCCCGGATGACCAGCGGGCGATGAACGAACTGGCCCGGGTGCTGCGGCCGGGCGGTCTCGCGGCGGTCACCGTGCCGAGCTTCCTGCCCGAACGCATCTGCTGGGCGTTGTCCGCCGGGTATCATCAGGTTCCCGGGGGGCATGTGCGCATCTACACGCGGGTCGAACTGGAAGCCAAGCTGGCCAGGGCGGGACTGACCGCGCTGCGGCACCACCACGCGCACGGGCTGCATGCGCCGTACTGGTGGCTCAAGTGCGCGGTCGGCGTGCACAAGGACAAGCACTGGCTGGCCAGCGCGTACCACCGGCTGCTGGTCTGGGACATCATGCGCAGGCCGGCCGTCACCCGGCTGGCCGAGCAGGCGCTGAACCCGCTCATCGGGAAGAGCCTGGTGGTGTACGCGGTCAAGCTGAGACCCGGACGCGCGGATGCCTGAGGGGTTGCTGGCGCGAGCCGACCTGCTCGCCACCGGCGAGGCCATCGCCCGGATGCAGGAACGCTCGGGGGCGATCGCGTGGCCGGACGGGCACGTCGACGCCTGGGACCACATCGAGTGCGCCATGGCGCTGAGCGCCTGCGGGCTGCGCGAGCCCGCCAGGCGCGCCTACCGCTGGCTGCGCGAGACCCAGCGCGCGGACGGGTCCTGGCCTCGTTCGGCCGCCGCGGGGCAGGTCACCGACCTGGCGGCGGAAAGCCACCACGCCGCGTACGCGGCCGTCGGCGCCTGGCACGAGTACCTGGTGACCGGCGACGAGCGGCACGCCCTGGTCATGTGGCCGGCGGTGCGCCGCGCGGTGGAGTGGGCGCTGGCCCTGCGCACCGCGCGCGGCGAGGTCCGCTGGGAGCGCGACGCGGCCGGCGTGCCGGGGACGTACGCGCTGCTCTCCGGGTGCGCGAGCATTCACCAGAGCCTGCGCTGCGCGATCGCGCTGGCCAAGCTGGCCGACGACCCGCGGCCCGACTGGGAGCTCGCGGCGGACCGGCTCGGCCACCTGGTGGCCCGCCACCCGGAGGCGTTCGCGGACAAGAGCCGGTTCGCCATGGACTGGTACTACCCGGTGCTCGGCGGCGCGCTCCGCGGCCCGGATGCGGTCCGCCGGCTGACGTCGGCGTGGGGCACGTTCGTGGTACCGGGCCTGGGCGTCCGCTGCGTGAGCGACCAGTCCTGGGTCACCGCGGCCGAGACCTGCGAGCTCGTCATCGCGCTGGACGCCTGCGGGCGGCACGAGACGGCCCTGCAGGTGTTCGCGAGCGTCCAGCACCTGCGCCACCCGGACGGCTCCTACTGGACCGGCTGGCAGTTCGCCAACCGGGCGCCGTTTCCCCGGGAGCGGTCGAGCTGGACCGCGGCCGCGGTGGTGCTGGCCGCCGACGCGCTGGCCGGCGTCAGCGGCGGCGCGGGGATCTTCCGTGACGCCGGCTCAGCCGAGGGGACGAACCAGGACCCGGACCGCGTCGCCTGCGGCTGCGGGCCGCATCCTGCATGATCATGAAGGGTTTTCAGTCTGTGCAGACTGAAAACCCCCTTCATGAAAGGTGCCGGTCCGCTCCAGCAGGCGGAGCGAGCCTTCCCCGGGGACTTCCGCGAACGCGCCGGACTTCAGCGCCCGCTGGTAGACCCGGTACGGCGCCTGGCCGCCTTCGGCCGGGTCGGGGAACACGTCATGGATGGCCAGCACCCCGCCGGGGGCGACCCACGGCGCCCAGCCCTGATAGTCGGACTGCGCCGCGGCGTCGGTGTGGCCGCCGTCGATGAACAGCATGCCGAGCGGCGTCCGCCACAGCCGGGCCACCGCCGCGGACCGGCCCACCACGACCACCACGTCATCCTCGAGCCCGGCCGTGGCCAGGGTGGCCCGCAGCCGCGGCAGCGTGTCGAGGCGGCCGGTGGCCGGGTCGGCCAGCCGCGGGTCGTGGTACTCCCAGCCCGGCTGGTGCTCCTCCGAGCCGCGGTGGTGGTCAACGGTGACGACCAGCTGGCCGGCCCGCCGGGCCGCCGCGGCCAGGTAGATCGTCGACTTACCGCAGTAGCTGCCGATCTCGAGCACCGGCCCGCGGGCAGCGTAGCGCGCGGCCGCCTCGAACAGGGCCAGTCCCTCGGCGGCGGGCATGAACCCGGTCGCCGCTTCGGCCGCCCGTCGTAGTTCGGGATTCATCAAGAGTCACGATAGGCCAGCACGGCAGCGCCGAGCCCCTACCGGGTCAGCTTGGCCAGCCGGCGCAGCGCCTCGGTCAGCACCTCGGGGCGCTTGCAGAAGGCGAACCGGACGTGGCTGCGGGCCGCCTCCGGGTAGTCGTAGAAGATGGCGGTGGGGATGGCGACCACGCCGGCCCGGTCGGGCAGCATCCGGCAGAACTCGACGCCGTCCTCGTAGCCCAGAGACCTGATATCCGCGGTGACGAAGTAGGTGCCCTGCGGCGGGTAGACCTCGAAGCCGATCTCGCTCAGCCCGGAGGTGAGCAGGTCACGCTGGGCCCGCAGGCCGGCCCGCAGGCCGGCGTAGTACGCGTCGGGCAGGGCCAGCGCCTCGGCCACCGCGTACTGGAACGGGCCGCCGCTGACGAAGGTGAGGAACTGCTTGGCCGTCTTCACCGCGGCCACCAGTTCCGGCGCCGCCTTGACCCAGCCGATCTTCCAGCCGGTGAACGAGAACGTCTTGCCGGCCGAGGACACCGAGACCGTTCGGTCCCTCATGCCGGGAAAGCCGGCGATGGGCACGTGCTCGCCGTCGAAGACCAGGTGCTCGTAGACCTCGTCGGTGACCACGAGCAGGTCGTGCTCGACGGCCAGGGCGGCGATCGCGGCGAGTTCGTCGCGGCTGAAGACCGAGCCGGTCGGGTTGTCCGGGGAGTTCAGCAGGATGAGCCGGGTCCGCTGGGTGATGGCCCTGGCCAGCTCGCCGGTGTCGGGACGGAAGCCCGGCGGGCGCAGCGTGACCGGGACGCGGACGCCGCCGGCCATGGCGATGTTCGCGGCGTAGGAATCGTAGTAGGGCTCGAACGCGATCACCTCGTCGCCCGGCTCGACCAGGGCGAGCATGGCGGCCGCGATCGCCTCGGTGGCGCCCGCGGTGACCAGCACCTCGTCGTCCGGGCCGTAGCGCAGCCGGTAGAACCGCTCGTCGTGCGCGGCCACGGCCCGGCGCAGCTCCGGGATGCCCGGTCCCGGCGGGTACTGGTTGCCCCGGCCGTCGAGGATGGCGTCGGCCGCGGCCCGGGCGATCTTCGCCGGGCCGTCGCGGTCGGGGAAACCCTGGCCCAGGTTGATCGATCCGGTCGCGACCGCGCGCGCGGACATCTCGGCGAAGATCGTCGTGCCGAGGCCCGCCAGGCGCCGGTTAAGCAGTGGTCGCTTGGACGGTGCTTGCTCAGGCAGGGGTCGGCTCACCTGACTATGACATCACGCCGGGGCCGGATCCGGACCTCACATCGAGCCGGTCCCGGACATCCTCCTGGTGAGGAGGAGATCTTATGACCGGCTACCGGCCCTGCGCCGTCTGCCTGCCCGCCGGCTACCGAGCCTGGAAGGCCGGCAGACTACCGGACTAGGCTGCTCGTATGCGTGTCGCCTTGTGTCAGATACCGGTCAGCTCGCTGCCTGAGGTCAACTCCGGGCGGGTCAGGGACGCCCTGGCCGAGGCCGCGGACCGGGGCGCCGGCCTGGCGGTGTTCCCCGAGGCGACCCAGGTCAGGTTCGGCTCGGACCTGCGGGCCGCGGCCGAGCCGGTCGACGGCGGCCCGTTCTGCTCGGGGCTGGCGGCCGCGGCCAAGCAGACCGGGGTCGCGCTGGTCGCCGGGGTCTTCGAGCCCGCCCCGGGCGGGCGGGTGTACAACACCGCGGTGGCCTACGACGGCGCCGGCGAGCTGGTCGCCAGCTACCGCAAGCTGCACCTGTTCGACGCGTTCGGGCACCGGGAATCCGATCAGGTCGCGCCGGGCGCCGCCCCTGTCATGTGCACGCTGGCCGGAGTGCGGGCCGGCCTGGCGATCTGCTACGACGTGCGGTTCGGCGAGCTGTCCCGGGCACTGGCGGCGGCCGGGGCCGAGCTGCTCGTGCTGCCCGCCGCCTGGGCCGCCGGGCTGTTCAAGGAGGAGCACTGGGTCACCCTGGTACGCGCCCGCGCCATCGAGAACACCGTGTGGGTGGCCGCCGTGGGGCAGGTGCCCGACCCGGACGAGCGGCCCACCCGGGCCGCGACCGGCATCGGGCGCAGCATGCTCGTCGACCCGCTCGGCGTGGTCCGGGCCGATCTCGGGCCCGCGCCCGGCGTGGCGGTCGCCGAGGTCGACACCGACCTGATCGGCGCCGTCCGGGCCACCCTGCCCAGCCTCGCCAACCACCGTGACGACGTGTTCGGCCCGCCGCCCGCCGTTCGCGGTGCGGGATAGGCCAGCACCCCCAGGTTGCCGCTCGCCGGGCCGTCGCGGGGTGCGCCGGCGGGCACGCCGCCCGGGCGCGGATCATCGCGGGTCAGATTCCCCGCTACAGGGTGTTTAGGTGGGCTGGATTCGGCGAGCGGTATGACCCTGGGAATCTAGTCTCCGGCTATCCGTCTTCGCCGGGTTGCTGCACTTCCCCGGGACTGGCCGTTCTCAGCGGAACGAAGGACAGCCGCCGGGCGACGACATCGGCGGCGACCTCCGAGATCGGCCGGGCCTCGGCATAGGCACGGGCCCGCAACGCCACCAGTGCGTCGGTGACAGGGACTCCCAGCTGCACCGAGATCATCCCGGCGGCCTGATGAACTTCCGCGCGCCGCTCGGTGAACCCCTGCCCGACCAGCTCGACCGCGCCCGGCGCCAGCCCGCCGCGGTCATCCAAGACCAGGATCAGCGCCGCCTCGGCGTAAAGCAGCAACATGCCCAGCTCATCGGCGTTCAGCCCGCCACCGTTCTCTCGGTACAGCGCCAGTACCCCCACCCGGGTGGCGCCCGAACTCACCGGCACGGCGAAGATCGCCGCCACCCCGCGTGCCAGGGCCGCGGGCGCAAGTTCCGGCCAGCAAGCCAGGACCCGGGCATCCGCCAGGTTCTCGGCCAGCACCGGCGTATTGCCTGCCAATGCCTCGATGCACGGACCCTGCCCGAGAGTTGTCTGCAGTTCCTCCAGCTCATCGCTACGGGTGTCGGTGGCGAACACCGGCTCGGGCATCCCGCGATCGGACGCAATTGACAGCGCTGCCCCACCCCTGGCCGCCTGGGCACAGGCTACGACCGCGTGCCGGGCTCCCATGGCCACCTTTTCCCGGCGGGCCAGCGCGACTATGGACAGCCACACCCCGATGGAACTTCGCGTCACGGCAGTTCTCTCACCAATGGGCGGAAATGCCGATATGCTCTCGCCCTTCGCCCGCATCGGCGAAGAGCCCGCTGTCCTCATCGGCCGTGACAAAGGTCCCCCTGTGCCCGCGGCCGGAAGCCTGATCACCCCCGGGCTCTAGCCCGCCCCGGGCCGCCTGGCCAGGGCGTCATGGGGGATCTTGCGGTCGACCACCTCGCGGGCGACCTCGGTGAGCCTGCGATTGTGATCGCGCGCGTACCTGTTCAGCAGCTGGAACGCCTCGTCTACCGTGGTGGACAGGTGCTCGGCGAGCATTCCTTTGGCCTGCTCGATGGCGATGCGGCTGTGGAGGGCCGCCTGCAGCTGCCCGGCCAGCATGCTGCGCTCCCGGATCGCCCGTTCCTGGATCAGCGCGATAGTGGCGACCTGGGCCATGGCCCGGGCGATCTCCAGGTCCGCGTCGCTGAACGGCTGATCGCTGCCGCGGAAGAGGTTGAGCGCGCCGATGATGTCCGCGTGCGCCCTCATCGGCACCGCGCACAAGGCGTGGAATCCTGCCTCCGAGGCCCGGGGCGCGAAGACCGGCCACCGGGCGTGAGTTTCCGCGCCGCTGGCCTGCACGGCGTGGCCGGTGCCGAACGCGTCCAGGCACGGGCCCTGCTCGCTCTGGATCTCGAACAGCTCCAGCAGCCGCATCCGCTCCTCGGAGGAGGCCACGAGCCGCAGTCCGCCGCGCGCGTTGGCGAGCATCACGCTGGCTGCTTCGGCCCCGATGATCTCCACCGAGTCGGCAGAAAGGCTCTGCAGGAACTCGACGATGTCGAATTCGTCGGCCAGCGTGTCCGCGAGGCGCACGAACGCGCGGGCCAGCAGGCGCTCGCGGCGCCTGGCGTCGTCGCCGTTGCCCCCTTCCCGTGCGCTGCCGTGACCGCTGCTGGCCTCACCCATCGAATCTCACCCGCCGTTCGACGACGTCCTGGGCTATGTCGTAGATGGAACGACCGCTCTGGAAAGCCGAGGCCCGCAGCCGGGCGAGAGCGTCGGCCGGTGTCGCATCCAGCTGCGCGGCGATCATCCCGGTAGCCTGGTGCACCACGATCCGGTCCAGGCCGGCCATGTCGAGCAGCGCCGCCAGGCCGGGATGCCCGGGCGGGTCCTGCAGGTACAGCATCGCGTCGCGGGCGATGTCGGCCGCGACCAGGGCGTCCGCCAGCTGCCCGTCGCTGAGCATGCCGGGCTCGTCGCGGTACAGGTCGAATACGCCGATGCAGGTCGCCCCCACGCCGAGCGGAAAGCAGAACTCGGCGCGCACCCCGGGCTGGGCGGCGGCGGCGGTGAAGACCGGCCACCTGGCCGCTGCGCTCGCGAGGTCGGGCAGCAAGACAGGGCTCCCGGATGCGCAGGCCTCCAGGCACGGCCCTTCGCCCAGCTCGAACTGCAGGTCCGTGATCACGCTCGAATGCCGCCCGGCATCCGCCAGCGTGCCCAGCAGTTCGGCGCCAGCGATCAGCGCCAGCGTGCAGCCCGACGCCGCTAGCTCGGTGACCGCGAACAGGGAGAGCCGCCGCATCAGCTCATCGACGCGCGTCGTGGCGCCGCCTCCAGTTACTGCGGCCACGATGCGCGCTCTCCGCTCGTCTTCACGCGCCACAGCCCAGCTCCTCTGCCCCATGCTGCACCGCCGCCCCGCGGGGAGATCCGGTCCGCATAGCCGACGAGAGCCCGGCGGCTGCTGTGGTGGCGGCTGCTGTAGTGTAGCGTGCCGAGTCATGGGCAGAGGCCTTTAACTCCTGGCTGCTGCCGGGCATACTGAGAAGCAGCGAAATCAGCTTGCGCGGCAGGCTGGTCCGGACAATGCGCTACCTTGCCGCTCGCAACGTCACCGACGGCAGCGAGGTAACCATGCAGACGCTCCGCCGCATCGGCGCGTCCCCGTGTCCGGGCGCCGGGCGGGTGGGGGCCGTAGGCTCTGCGCCACAACGGCCTACCTGTCACAGCGGATGGCATCTCCGTTCCCGGTGCGGTGGAAAGGCCAGCAGGCGGTGGTCACGCTTCCGGAGCACATTGACAGCTTCAACGCCGGCCAGGTCCGCGAGCAACTGCTGTAGATCATCAACCGCGGTGCGACCGTGCTGATCGCGGATCTGACCGGGACCGTTTGGTGCGATTACCCCGGCGCGTGCAGTTCGCCGCGGTCGGCGCCGCAGCGCTGCTGGAGAGGCGGGCTGACCTTCTCGGCCAGCCAGGACGCATCGACTATCCAACCGAGATCAAGAAGTGGCGGGCCCTTGCCGATCAGGCACGGCGAATGGCCGAACGCCGGGAGCAGCCGCCGTGACCTGATCCGGTCGCCATCGGCTGCTGCCGTGCGCATGGTCCGGCCCGGCGGGAAACGGGAACGGAACTGAACCGGGCAGTAGCGAGGGGGCCACTCGCAGATGGGCCAAAGCCATACCGAATCCGGGGATGCGCGGATCGACGTGTTCTTGGTGGATGATCACCAGGTTGTCCGGCAGGGGGTGCGCGTCTTGCTGGAGGCCGAGCCGGATATCACGGTGGTGGGAGAGGCGGGTACCGCATCAGCGGCGCTGGCCCGCATCCCCGCGCTCAAGCCCGATGTGGCGGTGCTGGACGTGCGGCTGCCCGACGGGGACGGGGTGAGCGTGTGCCGGGAGATCCGGTCGGCGGTACCGGGCGTGGCCTGCCTGATGCTTACCTCGTTCAGCGACGAGGAGGCACTGTTCGGCGCCATCATGGCGGGAGCCGCGGGATACGTGCTCAAGCAGATCCGCGCTTCCGGCCTGGTCGCCGCGGTGCGCATCGTGGCGTCTGGCCAGTCGCTGCTAGACCCGCAGGCGGTCGGCCAGGTGATGCGGTGGATGCGGGAGCAGGCGCAGCAGCCCAGCCCGCTGGGCGGGCTGAGCGACCAGCAGAAGCAGATCCTGGAGCTGATCGGCGAGGGCCTGACCAACCGGCAGATCGGCCATCGGCTGCTGCTATCCGAGAAGACGATCAAGAACTACGTCACAGAACTGTTCGGCAAGCTGGGCATCCACCGGCGGGCGCAGGCCGCTGCCTTCGCCGCGCGGGTCTTCTCCGGCGACCGCGGGGAACGGCCACCGTGAAGCGCCCGAGATAGCGGTCACCGGGCACGCTGAGCTGCTGACGTCACTGGCCGCATGTCCGGAACCCGATGATGGGAGAACTGGTATGACCTCGCTGCCTGAGGCTCCGGCTGGCCCGGTGCTGCCCAAGGCCCGGACCGGCATCCGGGGCCTGGATGAGATCATTCGGGGCGGACTGCCCCGGGGCAGGTCGACGCTGATCACCGGCGGCCCCGGGTGCGGCAAGACGCTGCTGGGGCTGCAGTTCCTGGTCGCGGGGGCCCGGGAGCACGGCGAGCCGGGCGTCCTGGTGACCTTCGAGGAATCCGCCGAGGAGGTCGCCGTGAACGTCGCCTCGCTGGGCTTCGACCTGGACGGCCTGCAGCGGGACGGGCTGCTGGCCGTCTATGCGTTCCGGGTGGAGCCGACCGAGGTCGCCGGGACGGGAGCATTCAACCTCGAGCCGCTGTTCGTGCTGCTGGACGACGCGATCACGCGGCTGGGCGCCAGGCGGGTGGTGCTGGACACGATCGAAGCGCTGTTCGGCGCGTTCGCCGCGCAGGCGGTCGTGCGCAGTGAGCTGGTCCGGCTGTTCGCCTGGCTGAAGGAACGGGAGGTCACCGCGATCGTGACCGGCGAGTCCGGCGACGGCGGCGCGCTGACCCGGCACGGGATCGAGGAATACGTGTCGGACTGCGTGATCGCACTGGACCGCCGCAACTGGAACGAGGTTTCCACCCGGCGGCTGCAGGTGGTCAAGTACCGCGGATCGGCGCACGGGACCAACGAGTACCCGTTCCTGATCACCGACCGCGGGCTTTCCGTGCTGCCGGTCACGGCAGTCACGCTGGACTACGGTGCGTTCACCGAGCGGATCTCCACCGGCGTGCCCCGGCTGGATGACATGCTGTGCGGCGGCCTGTTCCGCGGGTCGGCCGTCCTGGTCAGCGGGTCGGCGGGCACCGGCAAGACGACGCTGGGCGCGCTCCTGATCGACGCGGCGTGCGCGCGGGGCGAGCGGGCCCTGCTGATCTTGTTCGAGGAATCCCCCGGCGAGGTGATCCGCAACATGCGCTCGGTCGGCATCGACCTGGAGCGCTGGGTGCAGGCGGGCCTGCTGCGGATATGGGCGGTCCGGTCGGCCGAGTTCGGCCTGGATAACCACCTGGCGATGGTGTCCGGGCTGGTCGCCGAGCACGCGCCCGCCGTCGTGGTCGTCGACGGGATCGGCAGCCTGATCAGCGGCCCCTCCCGCAGCGAGGTGGCCTTGATGCTGGCCCGCAAGTTCCACATGTTCAAGGACCGGGGAATCACCGCGATGGCGACCGTCTTGACCGGGCAGGACGCCGAGACCGCGATCGGCGGGTCCTCGCGGGCCGACACCTGGCTGCTGCTGCGCAACGTCGAGTCCGGCGGCGACGGTGGCCGGCTGCTGTTCGTGCGCAAGTCACGGGGCACGGCCCATTCCAGGCAGATCCGCGAGTTCGTGCTCACCGGCCACGGGATCGAGCTCGCCGACGTGTATGCGGGCCCCGCAGGAGTAATGACCGGGTCCGCCCGGCTCGCCCAGACCGACCGGGGGCTCGGTGACCAGCTGCCGCATGACCAGGACGCGACGCGGCGCAGGCGAGAGCTGGCAAGACGCATCGCGCAGGGGCAGGCGCAAGTGGCCATGCTGCAGGATGAGCTCGCTGCGGAGGAGGCCGGGCTGGAGCCGGCAGCTGACCGCCAAGGGCGCCTGGCAGCCGATGCCCAGGCTGCCTGGTCCGACATGGGCGCTCAGCACCAGGCAAATCCCGGTGAGGACGATGACGAAGAACAGCGATGATCCCGCCGCGCGACATCAGCGGCAGCAGCCTGAACCGTACTAATCTCCCGCTGGCGCCTGACACCCCTACGACGGCGCCGGACGCAGACAGGGGCTTGGTGATAGCGATGCAACACAGCAGGCGTGACGTGGTCGACCTGGCGAACGTGGTCGGCGTGCTGCGTCGCTGCGGGTTCTCGCAGCTAGCTGACGAGGCGTCCCGGGACCTGCCTGATCCGGTCGATGTCGACCGGCTCGTGGCATGGGGCATGCGGCACGGCGTTTCCATGAATGACATGGTTAGCCAGATGGGCGGCAGCCCCTGACACGGGAGGTTCACACGCGCGTTCCGGGCCAGGCTGCGGCAGGCGTCGTCCGCGGCGCGCAGCAGGGGCGGGAGCACTGCGCGGCACGTGCGGGGGCGCAGGCGGCTACCTGAGGGGGGACTGCCAGAAGACGGGTTGCTCGCTGGCCGGCGAGGCGGTGAAGCCGACGCCGGCCAGCGTGCTGCCGGACACGGTGAGGCTGGTGATGGCCTGGATGCCCGGGCCGGTCAGGCCCTGGCCGGCGGGCTCGTCCGCCCGCCACGCCGTCCCGTCGGGCGAGGTCCACACGACCACGTTCTGGTGGCCGGGCGTGCTGCCGTAGGTCCCGGTGGCGGTGAAGGTGCCGCCCGCCGCGGCCAGGGCGGTGACCGACGCCAGGCCCGCGGGCGGCGGGAGCGCCGACTCGGTCCAGCTGGCGCCGCCGTCGGACGAGCTGGCCGCGAACGGGACCTCCCGGCCCGCCGCGGTGATCGCGGTGCCCACGGCGGCCACGGTGCGGCCGCTGCTCGCGACGTGCTGCAGCACGGCCCGGGCCGCGCCGGCCGGGCGGGGCAGGTCGGCCTGCCGCCAGGTACGGCCGTCCGCCGAGATCCAGGCCGACGGCTGGTCGCCGTGCGAGCCCACCGCGACGAAGCCGGCCGGGTCGGCGGCGACGGCCAGCATCCGCCGCGCCCCGGGACCGTCGAGCGCGCCCGGCACGGCGTCCCCGGCGCGCTGCCAGCCGGTCAGGCCGGCCGAATACCAGGCCGCGCCGACGGTGACCGTGCCCCCGCCGGCCTGCCTGATGTTCTGCCGGCCGACGATGACGTAGCCCTGGCCGTCCGCCGCCGCCGCGTCGGTGAACAGCCCGGGCCCGCCGAACGCGCCCTCGCCGTCGGCCGCCTGCCAGGTCCGGCCGTCGGCCGAGACCACGACGACCGGATGCTCGGCAGCGTTGGCGGTGACGCCGCCGACGGCGAGCCAGCCCCTGGTGCCGTGCGTCACGCTGGTCAGCTGCTGTGACCCGGGCCGGCCGAACACCGCCGCGGTGCCGCCGGCCGCGCGGGTCCACGAACTGCCGCCGTCGGCCGAGGCCCACGCGGCCGGGAAGCCGTTGGCGCTGCCCACCGCGATCTGCATGCTGCCCTGCGCGGCGAGCCCGTTGACCGCCACCTGGTCCTCAGTCGCGCCCGGGATGCCGGCGATGTCCACCTGGTCCGGCCCGGCGGCCGGCCCGGCCAGCGTGATCACCGGCTGGCGACTGTCCGTCGCTGCGCCGGTGCCCGCCGTGATCACGGCGCCGTCCGGGGCGAGCGTGACGCCTGAGACCGTTTGGGATGCCGAGGCACCCAGCGGGCGGCTCTGCCGCCAGGACCGGCCGTCGGCGGAGACGAACGCGGTCAGCGTCCGGCCCGGGCCGGCTTCCTGTCCGGTCAGCCCCTCCGCCCCGGTAAGCACGGCGCCGTCCGGACCGCCGCTCGCCACCCCGGCGGTGAACCCGGCGGCCGCGCCGAGGGTGGCCTGGAACGTGAAGGCCAGTCCGTTCGGTGAATAATAAGCGTCGACCGCCGTCCGGTTGGCTACGGTGGCCGGCCGGAACAGGACGAACCCGTCGCCGGCCGCGGCCACCCCGGCCACCTGCGGCCGGGCGCCAGGACCGGGCGGCGCCAGGACCGGGCCGGTGGCGGGCGCCCAGGTCGAGCCGCCGTCGCTGCTCAGCCAGGCGGCGCCGGCCGCGGCCGGCACCGTCCGCCGGGGCTTGCCGGCGACCTCGGTGGTGAGCACGTCGCCGGCGATGAGGATCCGCGAGCCCGCGGCCGCGGCATACCTGAGGTCCAGGACACGCCCGCCGCTCCCGGCCAGGCGCAGCCGCGCCGCGTCGAGCCGTTCCCAGCTGATCCCGTTGGCCGACAGGAAGATCAGCGGGGTGGACCTGGCCTGGTCACGGGCGGGCTGGTTCGCGCCGACCGCGATGAAGCCGGCCGCCGTCCGCTGTACCGCGCTGATCTGGTCGCCGGGCTGCAACGGCATCCCGTTGCCGGGCGCCAGCGTCCACGTCCGGCCGTCCGCGCTCGTCCAGATGGAGCCGGGGCCGAGGGCGACCCAGGCGCCCCGCCCCCCGGCCACGAAGATGGCGCCGTGCCCGGGCGGCGGCACGCCGCCGGACGCGTCCCGGACCGCGCCCAGCGTCCAGCTGCGCCCGTCGTCCGCGGACACGAAGAACCGGGCCCGGGCGATGCGCGCGCCGGCCTGCGAGCCCACCGCCACGATCTCGGCGCCGTCGCTGGCCACGTGGCCCAGCGCCTGGCTGATGCCGCGGCCGGTGTCCGCCGCGGTGAAGTCGTTCCCCGCCAGCGTCGCGGGCGGGAAGCCGAGGGCGGCCGCGGGTGGCGTGGGCCCCGCGTGGCCGCTGTTCGCGTCCGCAATCACCGCGACGGCCACGCCGAACACGACCATGGCGAGGATGGGGATCGCCACTCGCACCCCCCAGCCGCGGAACTCGAGCCCGTCCAGGAACTGCCGGGACCACCGGCGCTTGACCGGTTCGCGGACCAGCGAGCGGAGCAGCGCGGCCCATTCGGCAGCCGCCGCTCGCTGCCGGGGGCCGGGTTCGCGGGGCGGAGCGGCGTCGCGGGGCGGAGCGGCGTCGCGGGGCGGAGCGGCGTCGCGGGGCGGAGCGGCAGCGCGCGGCGGCGCGGTACGGAATTCGGCTCCGGCGGCGAGGGCCGGGTTGTCCGGCCACTGCCGGGCCGGCCACTCCGGCGGCGGCGCGGGCAGCGGCGGGCCGACCGTCGGCGTGTACCGGAACCGCCGCGGTTCGCCGGCCCGGTCGTCGTATCGCGGGTCCCGGGAGCCGGTATCCCCGCGGGGCGGCGGGCGGCGGTGACGCCGACCCTCGAACTCGAACCCGGGCGTGGTGCCGCGCCACGGATCGGTGCCGGCGCGCGGCATGGGGCCGGTGCCGGCGCGCGGCACGGGGCCGGCGCGCGAGGGCCGGGGACGCGGGGGACGCGACGGGCCCTGGGCGTCGTCAGCCTCGGGATGACCGGTCGGTTCCCTTGTCATGTGTGCCTTGTGCCTGCCATTCCCGCCGATGCTACCGGCCGGAACCGGGCGCGACAGGGACTTCCGGCACGCCGCGGCCTGGTGGCCCCGGGGGGCGGCGGGCGTGACCCAGGCCACACCCGGTCCCGCCGGACGCCTGAGGTCCTTCCGGCGCTGGTCCGGATGACGCCAGGTAGCCTTGATGGGCGGAAGCAACCGACGTTTACATATCTGCGGAAGAAGGTTTCGGGGACGATGTCCGCCGTGTCTTCACAAGAGCCCGGGTCATCCAACCAGCCGCGCCAGGGAGCCGCACCGGATCCCGCCGCGGGCCAGGCCGACTTCGGCGCCAACGAATGGCTGGTCGAGGAGCTGTACCAGCGGTATCTGGCCGACCCTGGTTCGGTGGACCGGGCCTGGTGGAGCTTCTTCGCCGACTACCAGCCCACCCTGCCGAACGGCACCGGGCCGCAGCCCGTCCTGCGAGCCGTCGCCCCGGCCCCGGCCGCGCCGGCTCAGGCCCAGCCGCCGCAGGCAAGCCAGGCGGCACCGCCGCAGATCCCGGCGCCGCCCGCGCCGCAGGGCGCCCCGGCCGCGCCGGCCGTGGCACCGCCTCCTCCTCCCGAGGGGGCCGACATCAGCCGGCTGCGCGGTGCCGCGGCCCGCACGGTCAGCAACATGACGGCCAGCCTGGCCGTGCCCACCGCGACCAGCGTCCGCGAGATCCCGGCCAAGCTGCTGATCGACAACCGGATCGTCATCAACAACCACCTGCGCCGCGGCCGGGGCGGCAAGGTCTCGTTCACCCACCTGATCGGCTACGCCGTGGTCGCGGCCCTGGCGGCGCTGCCGGAGATGAACCAGGCCTACGCCGAGGAGAACGGCAAGCCGGCCGTAGCCCGGCCCGATCGCGTCAACCTGGGCCTGGCCATCGACGTGCAGACAGCCGACGGCGGCAGGCAGCTGCTGGTGCCGAACATCAAGGCCGCGGACGCGATGGACTTCCGCCAGTTCTGGACGACCTACGAGGACATCGTGCGCCGGGCCCGCGTGGGCAAGCTGGCGGTCGCCGACTTCCAGGGCACCACCGCGACGATCACCAACCCCGGCACGATCGGCACGGTCCACTCGGTGCCGCGGCTGATGCCCGGGCAGGGCGTCATCGTGGGCGTGGGCGCGATGGAGTACCCGGCCGCCTACGCCGGGGCGTCGAAGGAGACCCTGGCCCGGCTGGCCGTCAGCAAGGCGGTCACGCTCACCTCGACCTACGACCACCGGATCATCCAGGGTGCCCAGTCGGGCGAGTTCCTGCAGCGGATCCACCGCCTGCTGCTCGGCGAGGACGGCTTCTACGACGAGATCTTCGCCGCGCTGCGCATCCCGTACGAGCCGGTCCGCTGGGTCAAGGACTTCCCCTACGGCCACGAGGACGACGTCACCAGGTCCGCCCGGGTGCAGGAGCTGATCCACGCCTACCGGGTGCGCGGTCACCTGATGGCCGACACCAACCCGCTCGAGGTCACCCAGCGCAAGCACCCGGACCTGGACATCAACCAGCACGGCCTGACCCTGTGGGACCTGGAGCGGGACTTCCCCACCGGCGGGTTCGGCGGGAAGCCGCGGATGAAGCTGCGGGACATCCTGGGCGTGCTGCGCGACTCGTACTGCCGCACCGTCGGCACCGAGTACATGCACATCCAGGACCCCGAGGAACGCCGCTGGCTGCAGGACCGGATCGAGGTCTCGCACCCGCGGGCCGAACACGACGAGCAGATCCGCATCCTGTCCCGGCTCAACGTGGCCGAGGCGTTCGAGATGTTCCTGCAGACCAAGTTCGTCGGCCAGCGCCGGTTCTCGCTGGAGGGCGCGGAGTCGCTCATCCCGCTGGTCGACGCGGTGCTCACCGAGGCCGCCAGGGAGCACCTGGACGAGGCCGTCATCGGCATGGCCCACCGCGGCCGGCTGAACGTGCTGGCCAACATCGTCGGCAAGTCCTACGCGCAGATCTTCAAGGAGTTCGAGGGCAACCTGGACCCCAGCAGCGCGCAGGGCTCCGGCGACGTGAAGTACCACCTCGGCGCCGACGGCACCTTCCGCCCCCCCCACGGCGGCCAGATCAAGACCTCCCTGGTGGCCAACCCGAGCCACCTGGAGGCGGTCGACCCGGTGCTCGAGGGCGTGGTCCGGGCCAGGCAGGACGTCATCGACAAGGGCGAGCCCGGCTTCACCGTGCTGCCGGTGCTCATCCACGGCGACGCCGCGTTCGCCGGGCAGGGCGTGGTCGCCGAGACCCTGAACCTGTCGCTGCTGCGCGGGTACCGGACCGGCGGCACCGTGCACATCATCGTGAACAACCAGGTGGGCTTCACCACCGCGCCGCAGTACTCGCGGTCCAGCGTGTACGCGACCGACGTGGCCCGGATGATCCAGGCGCCCATCTTCCACGTCAACGGCGACGACCCCGAGGCCGTCGTGCGGGTCGCCCGGCTGGCCTTCGACTACCGCCAGGCGTTCAAGAAGGACGTGGTCATCGACATGGTGTGCTACCGCAAGCGGGGGCACAACGAGACCGACAACCCGTCGTTCACCCAGCCGCTCATGTACGACCTGGTCGAGGCCAAGCGCTCCACCAGGAAGGTGTACACCGAGTCGCTGATCGCCCGCGGCGACATCACCATGGAGGAGGCCGAGGCGGCGCTGCGCGACTACCAGCAGCAGCTCGAGCGGGTCTTCACCGAGACCAGGGACGCGGCCGACCGGCCGGCCGAGCCGGGCACCGTGCTGCGGCCCGAGCCGGAGGACCGCCCGGTCAACCACGAGGCGGTGCCGACCGCGGTGACCGCCGAGGTGGTGAAGCGGATCATCGACACGCAGGTCAACCTGCCGCCGCACTTCACCCCGCACCCGCGGCTCAAGCCGCTGCTTGACCGCCGGGCCGCCATGGTGGAGGAGGACGCCATCGACTGGGCCACCGGCGAGCTGCTGGCCTTCGGCGCGCTGGTGCTTGACCGCCACCCGGTGCGGCTGGTCGGCCAGGACAGCAGGCGCGGCACGTTCGGCCAGCGGCACGCGGTGCTGGTGGACCGGCACACCGGCGCGGAGTACACGCCGCTGAAGCAGCTCGACTCCGGGGCCGCGAAGTTCTTCGTGCACGACTCGCTGCTGTCGGAGTTCGCGGCCATGGGCTTCGAGTACGGCTACTCAGTGGCCCGGCCGGACGCGCTGGTCTGCTGGGAAGCCCAGTTCGGTGACTTCTTCAACGGCGGCCAGACGATCGTCGATGAATTCATCAGCTCCGGCGAGCAGAAGTGGGGCCAGCGCTCCGGCGTGGTGCTGCTGCTGCCGCACGGCTACGACGGCCAGGGGCCCGACCACTCCTCGGCCCGGGTAGAGCGCTTCTTGTCGCTGTGCGCCCAGGACAACATGACCGTGGCCATACCGACCACCCCGGGCAACTACTTCCACCTGCTCCGCTGGCAGGGCCTGTCCGGCCGGCACAAGCCGCTGATCGTGTTCACCCCCAAGTCCATGCTGCGGCTGAAGGCGGCCGCCTCGGCGATCAGTGACTTCACCACCGGGTCGTTCCGGGCGCTGATCGGGGCCGCGGGGGTCGAGGACGCCGCCATCCGGCGGGTCCTGCTGTGCGCCGGCAAGGTGTACTACGACCTGGCCGCGCGGCGCCGACAGGTCGGCGCGACGGACACGGCGATCGCCCGGGTCGAGCGCCTGTACCCGCTGCCGGTCTCCGAGCTGTGCGCCGAACTGGCCCGCTACCCGCGGGTCGAGTCGATCACCTGGGTGCAGGAGGAGCCGGCCAACATGGGCGGCTGGCCGACCATGGCGCTCAAGCTGCCCCGGGTGCTGAACCGTGAGGTCGGCGTGATCTCGCTGCCCGCGAGCTCCGCGCCCGCGGCCGGCTCGGCGGCCGCGCACGCCACCACCCACCGGGAGATCATCGAGACGGCGATCCCGCAGGGGACCTGATGTACTTCACCGACCGCGGCATCGAGGAACTGGCCGACCGGCGCGGCGAGGAGCAGGTCGCGGTGGCCTGGCTGGCCGAGCGACTGCGCGATTTCGTCGACCTCAACCCCGACTTCGAGGTCGCCGTGGACCGGCTGGCCAGCTGGCTGGCCCGGCTCGACGACGAGGACTGACTTTCCACCGAACGGCCCGGGTTTCCCGCCGCCCTAGTGCTCGTGCCCACATGGGCCGATGTGCCAATGGTCCGGTTCTTACCGACCCGATGTGCCATCGACCTAAGCGGGGGGCGACCTAAGCGGGGGGCGACCTAAGCGGGGGGCGACCTAAGCGGGGGGCGACCTAAGCGGGGGGCGACCTAAGCGGGGGGCGACCTAAGCGGGGGACCCGGGAGGGCGCGACCCGGGAGGGCGCGAGGCGGGAAGGCGCGAGGCGGGAGGGGTGGACGTCAGGCGGCAGCATATCGCGATACATCTTGACTTTGCCTGGATGAGATATATCGTTATGTGTACCGACCGGACTGACGGGAAGGGCGGGTGGAATGCCGGTGGCACAGTGGACCATCGATGCTCCGACGAGCCTGGAATTCGGCGACGTGACCGCGCTCCGGGTTAGGCTCATCGCCGGCTCGGTGGCAGTGCTCGCCACCGACGGGACGCCCTCGCTGGACGTGACCAGCATCGAGGGCGACCCGCTCCAGGTGACCCGCGAGGGCGGGGTGCTGACCATCGCGCACGAGAACCTCAGCTGGGAAGGCCTGCTGAGATGGCTGCGACCGCAGGGGCATCCGGCCACGGTCACGGTGACCGTGCCCAGGAGATGCCTGACCCAGGTGGGCGTGGTCAGCGCGACCGCGGTCATGTCCGGGATCGGCGCGCGGACGTCGGTCAGGAGCGTCTTCGGCGGGATCACGCTGGACGGCATCACCGGGGACGTGGACGCCAACACCGTGTCCGGCGCGCTCGAGGCGCAGGGGATCAGCGGCAGGCTCAACTTCCGGACCGTGTCCGGTGAGCTGACGGTGGCGGACGGCTGGCTGGAGCGCCTCGACGCGAACATGGTCAGCGGCGACGTGACCGCCGACGTCGACCTGGACCCGCTGGGCGGGATGCAGGTCACCACGGTCTCCGGTGAGGTGACGCTCAGGCTCCCGGCCGAAGCCGACGCCCGGGTGAACCTGCACTCCATGTCGGGTGACGTCCGGAGTGAATTTGCCGAGCTTAAGCGAACCTCGGCGCCGGCGTCTCGTAGCGTTAGCGGTAGCCTTGGCGCCGGCTCGGGGCATGTGTCCGTGAACACCGTGTCCGGCCGGGTCATGCTGCTGCGGCGCGGCGGACGCGCAACGGCACCGCACGGTGCGCGGGCCGCAGAACAGCCTGATAATGGGAGTGAGATGGAAGGCGAGGCCAGTTGAGTCCGGTATTCCGCCATGGCAGCCTCCGGCTGTACCTGCTACGGCTCCTCGACGAAGAGCCCAGGCACGGCTATGAGGTCATCCGGCTGCTGCGCGACCGGTTCATGGGCGTGTACTCGCCCTCCCCGGGCACCATCTACCCGCGGCTGGCCCGGCTCGAGGAAGAGGGCCTGGTCACGCACGACGAGGTGGACGGGCGCAAGGTCTACCGGATCACCGAAGCCGGCCGCGAGGAGCTGCGCAACCGCAGCGACGAGCTCGACGAGCTCGAGGAGGAGCTGTCCGCGTCGGTCAGCGACATAGTCCGCGAGGTCAGGGAGGACGTCAGGCAGACCGTGCGCAGCCTGCGCGAGGAGCTGACCTGGGCGGCCCGGGAGTCCCGCCGGGTCGGCCGGGACGTGGCGGCTGACGTCCGTGAGCAGGCCAGGCAGGCCCGCGAGCAGGCCAAGGAGCAGGAGCGGCAGGCCCGCGAGCAGGCCAAGGAGCAGGAGCGGCAGGCCCGCGAGCAGGCTGAGGAGCAGGAGCGGCAGGCCCGCGACGAGGCCCGCGACCAGGCCAGGCAGGCCAAGGAGCAGGCGCGGCAGGCGCGCGGGGACAACGGGCTGTGGGCGCGCGCCACCGAGGAGCAGGCCCGCGACGAGGGCCCGGACGCGGCCCGGTGGGTGCACGAGCAGGCCCGGCGGCTGCGCGAGGAAGCGACCCAGGCGGGCGCCCGGTTCGGGGCCGAGGAACAGGACTGGGGCGGCGGCTGGGACGCCGGGCCGGGCTGGACGGACTGGCCGGGCAGGCGGGGCTGGGAGGACTGGGCGCGCATGCGCGGCGGCCGGCCCGGCTGGCCCGGGCCGCTCGACTTCGGCACGCTGCGCGACCTGGAGCGGCTGGCCGTCCAGTTCACCTCGGACGTGCGGAAGCTGGCCATGCAGTCCTCGGTGGTCGGCGAGAACGTGATCAGCGACCTGCGCACGATCCTGGAAGAAGCGCTGGAGCGGATCAAGTCCGAGATCTTCGGCCCCGGGCAGCCGGATCAGGAGGCGACCCCGCAGGGACCCGCCGACGACTCGGCCAAGCAGGAATAGGCCTCAGGGCGTAAAGACGACCTTGCCGAACAGGTCGCCCGCGATCATGGTCGCGAAACCGTCGCGGGCCCGCGCCAGCGGCAGCACCCGGTCGATCAGCGGGCGGGCCCCGGTCTGCTCGCAGAACCGGGCCAGCCGGCCCAGCTGGTCGCGGGAGCCCATGGTCGAGCCGGTCACGGTCAGCTGGGTGAAGAAGACCCGGGTCAGTTCGGCCGGCGGGGCATCGCCGCTGGTGGCACCCGCGATCACGATCCGGCCGCCAGGCTTGAGCGAGCGGACCGAGTACGCCCAGGTGGCCTTGCCGACGGTCTCCATGACCACGTCGACACGCTCGGGCAGCCGGGCGCCGTCGGCGAAGACCTGATCGGCGCCGAGCTTGAGGGCCCGCTCGCGCTTGGCCTCGCTGCGGCTGGTGGCCCACACCCGGTAGCCGGCCGCCCGGCCGAGCAGGATGAGCGCGGTCGCCACCCCGCCGCCCGCGCCCTGCACGAGCAGGGTGGCGCCGGGCTGGACGCCGGACTTCTCGAACAGCATCTTGTACGCGGTCAGGTATGCCGTCGGCAAGCAGGAGGCCTCCTCGAAGGACAGCGCCGACGGCTTGGGCACCAGGTTGCGCCGCGGCACGCAGACCCGCTCGGCGAAGACGCCGTCGTGCCGCTCGGAGAGCAGCGAGCGGCGCGGGTCGAGGGTCTCGTCGCCGCCGCCGGCGTCGGGATCGCCGATGACCGCGTGCACGATGACCTCGCGGCCGTCCTCGTCGAACCCGGCCGCGTCGCAGCCGAGCACGATGGGCAGCCGGTCCGCGGAGATGCCCACCCCGCGCAGCGTCCAGAGGTCGTGATGGTTCAGCGCTGCCGCCTTCACCGTCACCGTGGTCCACCCGTCCGGGGCGGCCGGCTCCGGGCGCTGTCCGAGCTCGAGCCCGGACAGCGGATCATCGACGTCGATACGCGCGGCAGTGACAGCGAACATGCCCCACACCCTACCCAGCGAGCCCGGCCAGCCCACCCTCAGCCCTCGGCCGCGGCCGCGTGGCGGGTCCCGGCGTGCGGCTGGCGTCCGTCCCGGCTATGGTGTAATACTCGATACCGGCAACAGCCCATTACAGCTAGGGAAACGGGAGTGGATCTCAACTCCTACGCTGAGCTTGCGGTCCGGCTGGTCAACACGGCTGGCGCGGGGGGTGAGGACGGCGACAGGCTTGCCAACCTGGACGGGTTGCGGGCGCTGGTCGCCGACCGCGAGCACCTCAACCATGGCGTGACCCGCAACGACCTCGACTTGCTGCGCGGCCTGCGCACGGAGCTCCGCGCCTTCTTCGTGGCCTGCGCCGAAGGCGACGGCGAGGACGCCGCCGGCCGGCTGAACGCACTGCTCATCCAGCATCCGGTGCACCCGCAGCTGTCCGGCCACGACGGCCAGCCCTGGCACGTGCACTACACGGAAAGCGGTTCGGTCGCGGATAAGTACGCGGCCGGCGCGGTGATGGGCCTCGCCGTCCGGCTCACCGACGTGGGCATCGACCGCTTCGGCATCTGCCAGGCGGCCGGCTGCCAGGGCGTGTTCATCGACACCAGCACCAGCAACACCAGGCGCTACTGCTCCGAGCGGTGCCTGAACCGCGCCAACGTGTCCGCGTTCCGCGCCCGCAAGCGCGGCGAGGACGACGGCGAGCCCAAGAACCCGGGCACCGCCGTTTAACGCACGTTTCCGGGTAGCGCAATCGCCTGATCCGGGTCGGCATTCATGATCACGCGCGATCGGCGTTCCGCTTGACGTGCGGGCGCACCACCCGCGCCTGCCTGCGAATACCCGGCCGGCCCGGATTATCGCAAACGCAACCCGGCCGGCACTTCACCGGTATGCCGATGATCTTTATACTACGATCACTTGACCCACGCAAGAAACTCACGGCCTGGGACGAGGTCTCGCATCGCGGCGGCTGGCCGTTCGCGGCAGCCCTGCGCGGCACGATCGGAAAAGGATCGCTCATGGCAACTGAAACATCAGCAGTCGTTGTCAGCCGGCCGACTGATGTCGGTCTCAGACGGGAGATGGGGCTGATCGGGGCCACCTGGGCATCCGAGACGTCGATCATCGGCTCGGGCTGGCTGTTCGGCGCGCTCTTCGCCGCCCAGGCGGTGGGCGGTGCCGCCGTCATAGCCTGGCTCATCGCCGGGGTCGTGATCATCATCCTGGCCCTCTGCCACGCCGAGCTCGGCGCGATGTACCCGGTCTCCGGCGGCACGGCCAGGTTCCCGCACTTCGCGTTCGGCAGCGTGGCCGGCGTCGGGTTCGGCTTCTTCTCCTACATGCAAGCGGTCACGATCGCGCCCATCGAGTGCTTCGCCTTCATGCAGTACGCCTCGTACTACTGGCCGAGCATCTACGACTCCACCACGAAGAACGTCACCGGGTCGGCTTCGTCCTGACGATCGTGCTGATGGCGATCTTCGTCGCGGTCAACTTCCTGGCCATGCGCGTCTTCGCCCGGGTCAACAACTTCATCACCTGGTGGAAGGTCGCGGTCCCCGTCCTGGCCATCATCGTGGCCCTGCTCGCCAGCCACGGCGGCCTGATCGGCACGACCTGCCCCTCCGCGGGAACGTGCAATCCGTCGATCGCTCAGCTGAACGCCGGGCCGTTCGCGGCCGTCGCGGTCCTGGCCGGGGTCGGCTGGCTGGCGCACATCCTGCGGATCGACGCCTTCATCTCCCCGTCCGGTACCGGGCTGATCTACACGACCGGGACGTCGCGGGTCAGCTACGGCCTGGCCAGGAACCGGTACGCTCCGCAGATCTTCAGCAAGATCGACAAGAACGGCATCCCCTGGGTCGGGCTGATCGGCGCCTTTCTGATCGGGCTGCTGTTCTTGCTGCCGTTCCCGAGCTGGCACTCGCTGGTCGGCCTGATCACCGGCGCGAGCGTGCTGATGTACGCCGGGGCGCCGTTGTCCCTGGGCGCATTCCGCCGTCAGGTGCCCGACGCGAACCGGCCTTACCGGATGCCGTGGGCCGGCGTGCTCGCCCCGTTCGCGTTCATCGTCGCCGACCTGCTGATCTACTGGTCGGGCTTCGAGGTGGTCTGGAAGCTCGGCATCGTCCTGATCATCGGGTACGTGCTGATCGGCATCTCGATGGCGTTCGACCCGCAGCGGCCGCCGCTGGACTGGAAGCCGGCGATATGGCTGCCGGTGTGGCTGATCGGCCTGGGCATCATCTCCTGGCAGGGCCAGTACAGCGGGACCAGCGACAAGCACCCGCTACCGCCGACCGACACCTTCCACATCGGGTTCTGGTGGGACATCCTGGTCGTCGCCGCGTTCAGCGTGGCCATCTACTTCTGGGCGATGTACACCAGGCTGCCGCGCGAGGAGATGCTCGCGCTGGTCAACAAGCAGGGTGGGGAGCCGGAGCTGCCCGAGACCGGCGTCCGCCACTGAGCCCGCACACCCGGAACGGCCCCGTCGCCAGGCGGGGCCGTTCCCGTGCGGCGGGGCGTGATACCCCGCCCGTTCGGGATAAAGACCTTGGCCGCCAGTAGCGGACCAGCACCCGGCCCTCGATGAGATCCCCGGTCACCGCGCCGAAGCTGCGGCTGTCCACGGCGCCGGCCCCGGGGTTGTCCGACTCCAGCCACCACCCGCCGCCGACGCGGCGGGCGGCGCGCTTGACGATGAGCAGCTCCGCCCGGCCCGGGTGCCTGGCCACGACGATCTGGCCCGGGCGGATCCGCCGGGTGCGGCGGACCAGCAGCCAGTCGCCGGGGCGCAGGGCGGGTTCCATGGACCGTTCGGCCACCTTGACCCGCCAGATGGGCCAGTGCACGCATCCCTCCAGGCGTCGGCGCAGGCGGCCGGGGTAGTGTCGGGTCTGCAAGCTACAAGCGCGGAGAAAGGGAACCGATGAGGCTGCTCACACGCCTACTCGAGCCGAAGGTTATCGCCCACGCCCACTGCGACCTGCCGTGCGGAGTCTACGACCCGGCGCAGGCCAGGATCGAGGCGGAATCGGTGAAGGCGATCATCGAGAAGTACCAGCAGAACACCGACCCCGAGTTCCGGGCCCGCTGCCTGATCATCAAGGAACAGCGCTCTGAGCTGGTCAAGCACCACCTCTGGGTGCTGTGGACCGACTACTTCAAGCCGCCGCACTTCGAGAAGTACCCGCAGCTGCACCAGCTGTTCAACGAGGCCACCAAGCTCGCCGGGGCGGCAGGCACCAAGGGCAGCACGGACGTGGCCAAGGCGGACGAGCTGCTGGCCAAGATCGAGGAGATCAACAAGATCTTCTGGGAGACCAAGCAGGGCTAGCGCGACCGCGGGCCCGCGTGCGGCGGCCCGGTGCGGCGCGGCGGCCCCGCGCGGCGGCCCCGTGCGGCGGCCTGCGCGTGGCGCGGCGGCCCCGTGCGGCGGCCCCGTGCGGCGGCTCGGTGCGTGGATTGTCATGGATGTGGCAGCCTGCACAATGGAGAGTGCAGGCTGCCACATCCATTCGTAATCGGCTGCGGACGCGGATGGCACGCGTCACATATAGCACGCGTCACATTAGGCGCGTGTTCCGCGGCGTCCCCGGAAGGCGCGCCGCGTTTCCGATCGTGAGCCCGGGGGCGGTAGGTTGCTTCCGTGAGCGTTATCCAGGACCGGCCGCCCCGAGGAGTGACGTGACCGAGGACACCGCCGCGACGACCGTCCATGGGTCCGCGCCGGGCCAGCGGGACCGCGAGGCGGCGCAAGACCACGTGACGGTCGGCATGCCCGCCGACGGCGCCTACCTGTCCGTGCTGCGGACGGCGACGGCGGGCCTCGCGGCCAGGCTTGATTTCACGCTGGACGAGATCGAGGACCTCCGCATCGCCGTGGACGAGGCCTGCGCCATGCTGCTCTCCCAGGCGATACCGGGCACCAACCTGGAATGCGCCTTCGACCTCGGCGACCAGGAGATGACCATCACGGTGTCGGTGACCGCCGCGGAGCCGAGCATTCCCGCCAAGGACACGTTCGCCTGGACCGTGCTCTCCGCACTGGCCGGGACGGTCGACTCCCGGCTCGGCGCCGACGACCAGGTCTCCATCGTGCTGCGCAAGCGGCGGGGCAACCCGGGTTCCGGGGTAGCTGGGAATCCCAGGTGAGCAGCGAATTCGAGGTCCAGGTGACCGAGGACTTCGAGGTCGTCCAGGCGGCCGCCGAGACCATGCGGATCGAGCACTCCTCGCCTGACCGGGCGAGGGCCCGGGAGCTGTTCGAGCAGCTGGCGAAGCTGTCGCCGGACGATCCGGAGCGGGCGCGGATCCGCGGTCACCTGGTGGAGCTGCACCTGCCGTTGGTGGAGTACCTGGCGCGCCGGTTCCGCAACCGCGGCGAGTGGCTCGACGACCTGACCCAGGTCGCCACGATCGGGCTGATCAAGTCGATCGACCGGTTCGACCTGGAGCGCGGGGTGGAGTTCTCGACCTACGCCACGCCCACCATCGTGGGCGAGATCAAGCGGCACTTCCGGGACAAGGGCTGGGCGGTCCGGGTACCGCGTCGCCTGCAGGAGCTCAAGCTGTCGCTGACCAAGGCCATCGGCGACCTGGCCCAGCGCGAGGGCCGCGCGCCGACGGTTTCTGAGCTCGCGGCCCATCTGCAGATGAGCGAGGAAGAGGTGCTCGAGGGCCTGGAGTCGGCCAACGCCTACTCCACCGTCTCGCTGGACGCCCCCGACTCCGGCGACGAGGATGCACCCGCGGTGGCCGACTCCCTCGGCATGGTCGATGACGCGCTGGAGGGCGTGGAGTACCGCGAGTCGCTCAAGCCGCTGCTCGAGCAGCTGCCGCCACGCGAGAAGAAGATCCTGCTGCTGCGCTTCTTCGGCAACATGACCCAGTCCCAGATCGCCGCCGAGCTCGGCATCTCCCAGATGCACGTATCCCGGCTGCTCGCCCGCACCCTCACCCAGCTCCGCGAGGGCCTGACTACCGAGGAGTGACTACCGCGGGGATCGGGGGGCTCGGTTGAGAGCGCGCAGGCTGGCCGGAGTGAACAGGGCGGCCAGGCAGCAGGCCGCGAGCAGCAGCGCGGGCACGCCCCACTCAGGCCGGCGCCCGTCCAGCAGGGTGATCCCGGCGATGATCAGGAACAGCTGGGTCATGACCACCGGGGTCCGGGCCCACGGCCTGGCCCGGGCCAGGCCCACGGCGAATGCGGCGAACCCGGCGGCCACGCCCACCGCGATCAGCGTCAGCGCGATGCCGCTGGCCCGCTGGTAGGACTGGCCGGCCGCGGTCGCGGCCGCCGCGAACCCGGCCGCCGCCAGCATGCCGACGGCCTCGACGGCCTGCGCGGCCGCGGCCAGGCGGAGCGCGCGCGGGGGCGCGGCGGGTCGTGCGGACTCGGAGGGCTCTGGGACGGCGCGCTTGGCGGATGGCGAGGCGCGCTTGGCGGATTGCGGGGCGCGCTGGGGGTTGCGGGGACCGCGGGTCCCAGTTGCCTTGGCCGGTCGCGTCGCCATGTCGTCACACCAATCCGTGATCGGGGGTCGCGCAGGTTTCCAGCTTAGGCGGCGGTTAGCCTGGGCGGGTGCGGGGCCTACTGATCGTTAACCGGCATGCGACCTCGATGACGGGGACTGTGACGGACCTGGCGATCCGATCCCTGGCCGGGCTGGTGGACCTAGACGTCGAACGGACCGAATACCGCGGTCACGCGCGCGAGCTGGCCGCGGCGGCGCGCGGCGACCTCGTCATCGTGCTCGGCGGAGACGGCTCGATCAACGAGGTCGTCAACGGCGTCATGGGCCGCAACGGCTCCGGCGGGGCCGACCCGGGCGGGAACGGCCCTGGCGCAGAGGGCCCTGGCGCAGAGGGCCCTGGCGCAGAGGGCCCCGGCGCAGACCGCCCTGGCGCAGAGGGCCCCGGCGCAGACCGCCCCGGCGCAGACCGCCCCGG
>Ga0335076_10000699_pt1 | contig 31380 bp, 30 predicted proteins | sample Lox_Sample_25_FD_206717 | JGI IMG/M metagenome (GOLD analysis project Ga0335076, IMG submission 206717) | Soil microbial communities from Loxahatchee National Wildlife Refuge, Florida, United States - Lox_Sample_2.5 | ecosystem: Environmental > Terrestrial > Soil > Wetlands | place: USA...
CGGCTGTGCTCTGTCTATGACCTGAACTCATATCGGTAGCAGGTTAGCATACGATCCTTGATCACGTAAATCGGCTGTACGGTGCCTCCACTCTTGCGTCCGGCCCCAACTCCAGCCATACTGAAGTGAAGTTACTTTGACACTTGGCGGTAATATGCACCTAACACTCCACCCTGCGTCCGGCCGGTTCGACCTCACCGGCCGGGTCGCCGTTGTCACCGGCGGGACCCGCGGCCTGGGCCGGGCGATCGCCGGCGCGTTCAGCCAGGCGGGCGCCGACGTAGTGGTCGTGAGCCGCAAGGCGGAAGCGTGCGAGAAGGTGGCCGCGGAGCTCCGGGCCGGCGGCGGAAACGCGGTCGGCCGCCCGTGCCACGTCGGCCACTGGGACGACGTCACTACGTTGGCCCACGGGCTCCACCGTGAGTTCGGCCGGATCGACGTACTAGTCAACAACGCCGGCATCTCACCCATCTACGGCCGGCTGTCGAACGTCTCGGAGGAGCTGTGGGACAAGGTGTTCGCGGTCAACCTGAAGGGTGCGTTCCGGCTGTCGGTCCTGGTGGGGGAGAGGATGGCGGCAGAGAAGAGGGATGGGGAGGTGGGCGGGGGGTCGATCATCAACGTGAGCAGCACGGGCGCGGTCCGGCCGACCGCCGACATCGTCCCTTACGCTGCGGCCAAGGCCGGCGTCAACGCGATGACGGTCGGGCTGGCCGATGCGCTGGGGCCGAAGGTGCGGGTCAACGCGATCATGCCGGGCCCGTTCCTGACGACTATCTCCAGGGACTGGGATATGGACAAGCTGGCGCAGCGCACTGAGGCCTTTCCCCTGCGTCGCGCGGGGGAGGCGGACGAGATCGCCGGCGCGGCCCTGTACTTCGCCAGCGACGCGTCCTCCTTCACCACCGGGACCGTACTTGCCGTGGATGGCGGCGCCCAGTGGGCCATGCCTGCGAGAATGTGACCGGCGAGGAGAGGGTAATGGGGCTCATCGAGGCGACGGCGATCCTGGCTTTCCAGCCGGACGCCGGGCGCTACTACGCCGAGGGTCACTGGCGGCCGGGTGATCTCTGGTCCGAGTTCGCCGCGAGAGCCAGTTTGGCCCCGGCCAAGACCGCGCTTATCGCCGGCGAGCGGCACGTCAGCTACGCCGGGCTGGAGCGCGCGTCGGTCGCACTCTCCGGGCGGCTCGCCGCGCATTCCATCGGCCCCGGAGACGTTGTGCTCCTCCTCGGCCGTAATGGCATCGAGGCGGCGGTGGCGCTGCTCGCCTGCTTTCACCGCGGTGCGGTCGCGGCGCCGCTGCCGCCGATGTTCGGGGCCCGGCAGCTGGCGGCGTTGGCCGGCCAAGCGGACGCCAAGGCTGTCATCTCGTTCGGCATCGAGACCGAACATGGCAAATGCGGGCAGCTGAGAAACCAGGTGCCGGTCGTGCTCGCCCTGCGCCCCGGCGATATCACCGGGGCCAGCCCGCCGCCTGCCGGGGACCGCGGAGGTGTAGGGGCGGACGACCTCGCGGTGCTGCTGCATTCGTCTGGCACGACGTCGCTGCCCAAGGGCATCATGCATTCCAGCAATACCCTCCGTTACGCGACCGAGCACGTCATCCGCCGCTGGGAGCTCACGGCGGAAGACCGGCATCTGGTCGTGTGTGAGTTCGGTTTCGTCGGCAGCCTTGTCTTCGGGTACCTGGCGGCCCTGCTGTCCGGGGCCACCGCGGTGCTGCTGCCGCGCTGGAACGCCGAGGACGCGCTGTACCTCATCGAGGCTCACCGCTGCACGTACGCGCTATTCATGCCGACGCACGGCGCGGACGTCCTGCAGGCGGGACAGCGGTCCGCGCGGGACTGGTCGAGCCTGCGGGTCCTCGTGGCGCCCGGTCTATCCCGAGAGCGCCGGATCGCGATGCACGCGATTTTCGGCCTGCCGCCGCTGGCCGACTACGGGCTCTCCGAGGTACCCGGGCACGCCGCGCACGGCCGTTCGGAGCCGTGGGAGAAGATGATCGAGACCGAGGGACGGCCCTTCCTCGGCACCGAGATCAAGATCCTTGATCCGAACGATCCGGATGGTAGGCCGCTCCCGGCGGGCCAGACGGGAGCCATCGTCGTTAACGGCCCGAGCCGTTTCCTCGGCTTCCTGGCTAACGAGAAGCTGACCCGAGAGTCGCTGACGCCGGGGGGCGACTACCGGACCGGCGACATCGGGTACCTGGACGCCGACGGGCACCTGGTGTATCGAGGCCGGAGCAAGGACATCATCCGCCGCGGCGGCATCACCCTGGTGTCAGCGGAGATCGAGGCGGCCGTGCTCCGCCATCCCGCGGTCCGCGAGGTCGCGGTGGTGCCGCTGCCCGATGACCGGCTCGGGGAACGGGCCTGCGCGGCGGTGATCCTGGAACCCGGGTACGCGGCTCCGACCTTGCCCGAACTCCAGCAGGTGCTGGCCGCCGCGGGGCTGGCCAAGTACTCCTGGCCGGAAGCGATCGAGGTCTTCGACGAGTTTCCCCGCACTCCATCCCTGAAGGTGGTCAAGCATGATGTGGTCAGGGCGATCGCCGTGCGGTCAGCGCGGCGTCCCCGGCATAACCTCCCAGGCAGGCAGCCATGAGCTTCTTCGAGCGCTATTTCGCGGCGCTGGACGGACCGGACCCGTATTCGTCCCTGGACATGGTCGCCGAGGACGTGGAGTTCGCGATCGAGTGGGCGACAGGTACGGACCGCAGAAGCCACCAGATCGCTGGGGGCCGCGGTGAGCTGCGCGCGTTCATCGACGCCGGTGACCGGGGCGCCTGGGTTCATCATGTGCTGCGCTCCGCGGGAGACGACCGGACCGAGTTCGTGCTGGGCGAGACCAGGGACGGCGCCGGCGCCCGGATCGCCACCTTCGTGGCCGTGGCCGAACTCGACGCGGACGGCCGGATGCGCCGCTACTTCGTAGGACGCTCGCCGGCGATCGTCTTCGACCCCAATTCAGAAGCAAAGGTGGGTACCGCGGATGGTTTTCGCGCTTGATGACAAGACCGTCGACCTTCGTGAGCGCCTGCTGGCGTTCATGGAGAAGTTCGTGTATCCCGCCGAGGGGACCTTCCGCGATCAGGCGGAGAGCGCGGAGAACCGGTGGGACACGCCGCCGGTCATCGAAGAACTCAAGGCCGAGGCCCGCGCTCAGGGCTTGTGGAACCTGTTCCTGCCCGCGACGCACTCCTACGGTGCCGGGCTGACCAACCTGCAGTACGCGCCGCTGGCCGAGATCACCGGGCGCAGCCCGTGGATCGCGCCGGAAGCGCTCAACTGCTCCGCGCCGGACACCGGCAACATGGAACTCCTGTCGCTGTTCGGCACACAAGAGCAGCAGGAGCGGTGGCTCCATCCGCTGCTTGACGGGACCATCCGCTCAGCGTTCTCGATGACCGAGCCGGCCGTCGCCTCCTCTGACGCCACCAACATCGCCACCCGGATCACCCGGGACGGCGATCACTATGTGATCAACGGCCGCAAGTGGTGGTCGTCAGGCGCGATGTCTCCGCGGTGCAAGCTACTGATCGTGATGGGCGTGACCGATCCGCACGCCGAGCCGCACCGGCGCCAGAGCATGATCTGCGTGCCCATTGACACGCCCGGCGTGACGGTGGAGCGCTCGACCAGCGTGTTCGGCCATGACGACGGCCCGCATGGCGGTCATGCCGAGATCATGTACGACAACGTGCGCGTCCCGGCCGCGAGCCTGCTCGGGGCGGAGGGCGACGGCTTCCGCCTCGCGCAGGAGCGGCTCGGCCCCGGGCGGATCCATCACGCGATGCGCGCCATCGGGATGGCCGAACGGTCCCTGGAGATGATGTGCCAGCGCACCGCGTCCCGCAGCGCGTTCGGGCAGCCGATCATCGAGCAGGGCGTGGTGCAGCACTGGATCTCTCGGGCGCGGATATGGATTGAGCAGGTGCGCCTGCTGGTGCTCAAGACGGCGTGGCTGATGGACACGGCCGGCAACCGCGGGGCCCGGATCGAGGTTTCCGCGATCAAGGTCGCCGCCCCGGAGATGGCCACCTGGGTGATCGACCGCGCGATCCAGGCGCACGGCGGCGCCGGCGTGTCACAGGACTTCGTGCTGGCTGAACTGTACGGGGCGGCGCGCGCGATGCGGATCTTCGACGGCCCGGACGAGGTTCACCACATGGCCATCGCGCGCCGTGAAACCCGGCGCTACCGCTGAAGCAGTCATTCCATGATCATGTGCCGGAAGCCTCCGGAAATGACGCCTTCCCGGCACATGATCACGGGACACCCTATTTCGCCAGTGGCCCCGCGTTGATGGGCAGCACGATGCGGGTGACATGCCGGGCCTGGTCCGAGGCCAGCCACAGCACCGCCTCGGAGACGTCCTGCGCCTCGTTCCACGGGACGGGCAGCATGTTCAGCGACTGGAAGGCCTCCACCGTGTCCTCTTTACCCGGCTCGGCCAGGTACACCCGGGAGAGCATGTACAACTTCTGCTCAGTACCCTGGCTGGCGACCCGCGCCGGACTATCCGTGGTGGCCAGGGAAAAACGAGATTTACCGAACGAGCCGGGCTAGTCGTCGCTCGCTTTCTCGGCTAGCTCGGGCGGCAGGCCGAGGACGGCCAGGCAGCGAGGGACGTAGAAGTCGCTGACCTGGTCCAGCGGTATGGTCCCGCCCGGGCGGTACCAGTGCCAGACGCTGTTGTGCAGGCCGAGCACCGCCCTGGTCAGGAGCCGGGGCTCGGCCTCGGGAATGACTCCCTGCTCCATCGCCCGGGCCAGGAACGTGGCCCAGGCGAACTCGAGTTCGCGGGTGCGCGACCGCGCGAGCTGGCGGGCCTCCTCCTCACGCGGGGAGGTCCGGTGAACCCCGACCAGAGCCTGCTCCGCGACCAGCAGCCGGTTGCGGAGCACTTCCTGTTCGTTCAAGTCGTACTCGTGGCGCAGCAAGGCCACGATGGCTGTCGGGTAGTCGGCGGACTCCTTGGTGATCCGCTCGAAGTTCTGCAGGTACGTCGCGAGCGCCTCGGCCATGATCACGTACAGGCAGTGCAGCTTCGACTCAAAGTAGTGGTAGAGCGCCGTCGACCCGATGCCGACCGCCGCAGCCACGTCGGCCCACTTGCTGTCCTCATAGCCGTCGCGCCCGAACAGCGTCGTGGCCACGGCCAGGATGTCCTCCCGCTTGCCGCGAGAGGACCGTCGCCGTGGCTGTGCTTGGGCCCCTGTGCGCGCCATGAACTACCTACTTTATCTCACTTGACCTATAGCAACGATAGCACCCTCGCCCGCGCCCGCGCCCGCGCCTGCGTTCACGTCTGCATCCACGCCTGCGTCAATGCTTGCACCCGCGACACTTGCGGCAGGAGTCTCCACGGCACTATTATTGAACTGAAGTCAGATGAGTAAATATGCTAATGAAGACGTGCCGGCCGCCGGCCTGGCCGGGCGAGTCATCGTGGTCACCGGCGCGAGTTCCGGCCTGGGCAAGCAACTGGCTCATGCGCTGGCCGCCTGCGGAGCGGTCCCGGTCCTGGCGGCACGCCGGGCTGGGCGCCTGCAGGCGCTGCAGGCCGAGGTTCCCCAGGCCGACGTGGTCGCCTGCGACGTGACCCGCGAGGCCGAACGTGAACGGCTGATGGAAACCGTGATCGAGCGTCATGGGCGCATCGACGGCCTGGTCAACAACGCGGGCATGGGCGCGACCGGGCCGGCCCTGCGCACGCCGACGGAGGCATTCGCCCGGGTGATCGACCTCAACCTCACCGCGCCGTACGCGCTGTCCTGCCTCGCTGCCCGCCACATGAGACAGGGTGGCGGGCGCTCGATCGTCAACGTCGCCTCGGTGATGGGCCTGCGCTCCGTCGCCCAGATCGCCGACGCTGCGTACGTGGCCTCCAAGGCCGGCCTCATCGGCCTCACCCGTGAGCTGGCGTCCCAGTGGGGTCGCTACGGCATCCGGGTCAATGCCGTGGCGCCGGGCTTTTTCGCCACCGAGATGAACGCGGAACTCGGCGCGGACGCGGACGACTTCCCCGAATGGCTCACCTCGCAGATCCCGCTCGGGCGCGGTGGGTACCCGGGCGAGCTTGACCAGTCGATCCTGTTCCTGCTCGGCCCGGGCAGCAGCTTCGTCACCGGCCACGTGCTCACCGTGGACGGCGGAATGGCGGTCCGCTGAAACCCCGCTAGCCACCTGAGGCTCGGCGCCTATCCGGCGCCCGCCAGCACGTGATGACCGGCCCGGACCAGCGGCTCTACTATGGCCTGGGCTTCCTCGAAGCCGGAGCCGAGCATCGCGCCGCCCGCGGCCCGTGCCGCGACTCCCTGGCAGACCACGGCGAGCTTGAAGTAGGCAAAGGCCCGGTACCAGGCGATGTCCGCCACGTCGAATCCGGTGATCTCGGTGTACCGCCGGACGATCTCGCCGCGGGCAGGAAAGCCCTCGGCCGCGGTCACCGGGGGGATGATCCGCGCGGCCGCCAGCACGTCGTCGTCGCCGGTCTCGCTCCAGTACGCGAGCAGGGCGCCGAGGTCGGCGAGCGGGTCACCGACGGTGCTCATCTCCCAGTCGAGCACGGCCACGATCTCGCCGGCCCTGGTCGGATGCAGGATGGTATTGTCCAGGCGGTAGTCCCCGTGGACGATCGTCACCGCAACCTGCCCGGGCACGGTACGCACCAGCTCGTCGCGCAGCGAGTTAAGCGCCGGAAAGTCCGCGGACTTGGAGCTTTCCCACTGCTTGGACCAGCGGCGGAGTTGCCGTTCCATGAACCCGGCGCCGCGGCCGAAGTCCGCTAGGCCGACCGTCGCGGGGTCGATCGCGTGCAGGTGCGCGAGCGTGTCGATCAGCGCGCCGCCGATCGCCTCCCGGTCGGCCGCCGTGTCGCCGTATCCCGGCGGCAGCTGGTTACGGCAGACGTGCCCGACCACCCGTTCCATCAGGTAGAACGGAACGCCGAGCACGCTGCCCGCGTCCGCTAGGTACAGGGTCCGCGGCACCGGCACGCGGCTGCCGTGCAGTGCGGACTGCACGCGGAACTCACGGGCCATGTCGTGCGCGGTCGGCAGCACGTGCCCAAGGGGCGGGCGACGCAGCACCACCTCGCCGGCATCGCAGGCCACCCGGTAGGTGAGGTTGGACTTACCGCCCGAGATGAGCGCCACGCCGCACTCCCGCCAGCGGGCGTCGTGCAGTACCTCGGCCAGCTGCGGCCCGACGATCTCCGGCTCGGCGCCGGTGACAATCGGCTGCAGCCGCTGCGCCGTCGGGTCGGCGAACGCCGATTCCCGCGCGCTCATGCCGAAGAGGCTTCCGTGAGGACCGGGGAGGATAGGGCCGAACGGGCTTGGCTAACGCGCTCGGCTAGTTCACGCCCGAGCCGCCGTTCGTGATGGGCGGCGTCGCCGAACTGCTGGGCCCGGACGCCGATCCGGCGCAGGAAGCGGTGGGCCGGGTGCTCGGCGGTGAACGCGATGCCGCCGAACACCTGCATGGCGCTGTGCGCCACCTCACGCGCGCCGCGGGAGACGTACGCCTTGGCGATCGACGCGGCCTGCGCGGCCTCCGGATCGCCGTCGTCAAACGCCGCCGCCGCGTAGCGCACCGCGGACCATCCGCTCTCCCGCCGGACGTAGGCGTCGGCGAGGATGTGGCGCAGGGCCTGAAAGCTCCCGATGGTGCGGCCGAACTGCCGGCGTTCACCCGCGTAGCGGCAGGCCAGGTCGAGGATGTGACCCGCCGCGCCGACGGCCTCGGCGGCGGCGAGCAGCGAGCCCGCGGTCATCAGGCGGCGCAGGACCTGCCGCGCCTCCGGTCCGCCGAGCACGCCGGAGCCAGGCACCGGGACCGCGTCGAAGCGGGCCGTCCCCATCAGCACCGTCTCGTCGAAGCATTGCTGCGCCTGCCGCGTGAGCCCGGCCGCGCTCGGGGGGGTGACCGCAAGTGCCGGCTCGCCGTCGAGCATGGCGAGGACCGCTAGCTGGCCGACCGCCTTAAGCTGCTCGATCGCGACCTTCTCCCCGCGTATCTCCAGACCGTTAATCCCGCGGGAAAGCCTCGTCCCGGCGCGCTCGACCGTCCACCCGGAGCCTGCTTCGAGCAGCGCGACGCCGATCGGGTCCTGGCTGGAAAGCAGGGCCGCGATTCCCGCGGGCAGCGACCGGGCCTGCGGCGCGAGCGCCAGGCGCACGGCAGCGCTGCCGAGGAACGGCACCGATGCCAGGTGGCTGCCGAGCGAGCGGGCGATCAGGCACAGCTCGACGGCTCCCAGACCGTCCTCGCCTTCTTCTTTCATACCGAACGAGCCGAACTCGACCAGCGCCCTCCAGATCTGGCATCGCCGCTCGGCGGAAGCGCCGCTGACGTCCTGTGGCGCGACCCACTCACGGCTGAGCAGCGTGTCGATCGACTCGCTGATCCAGGATTGCTCCTCGGTAAGTTCGAGTTCCATGGCTGTGTCTCCTGCTCGCCTCCGGGGCGCCTTTGAGGCGCCGCCTTCCCTCGTCGCTCGTTCCTCGTTCCTCAGTCCAGGCGGCTCCGCGCCCCTTCGGCTCGCTCAGGCTCCTGCGGAAGCGAGAGAACGCGGTCGGCGATGATGTTGCGCTGAATCTGCCGGGTCCCGCCATACACCGAGGCGGCGCGGGAGTAGAGGTAGGTCTCCTCCCAGAACGCGTCCTCGTCGTGCCCGGCCGGGTCGGCCTGCTCGATGGCGGGCCCCAGGAGCTCGACCGCGGTCGCGGCGAGCCGCTGTTCGGCCTCGGCCATCAGCAGCTTCACGCTGGAGCTGTCCGGGCCGACCGCGCCGCCGGCCAGGAACTCGCCCACGGTCCGCTGGGCGTGGTACCGCAGCACCTCGATGCCGATCATGGCCTGGGCCAGCGGGACCTGGGCGCCCGGATCATCCAGCAGGGCCCGGCCGTCCAGCGCCCGGTCGCCCAGCGTGAACGCCAGCCGGTCGAGCCACGTGCGCAGCTTGACCTGGCGGGGGAGGGCCGCGGTCCCGCGCTCGTGCCCGAGCGTGTACATGGCGATCTTCCAGCCGTCGCCCCGGCTGCTGAGCAGGTTCTGCTCCGGCACCAGCACGTCGTCGAAGAACAGCTCGCAGAACTCCGCGTGCCCGGTGATCTGCGTCATCGGCCGGACGTCCACGCCCGGAGAGTTCATGTCGACGATCAGCATGGAAATTCCACGGTGGCGTGGCCGCCCGGAGCCCGGATCCTCGGTTCGGGCCAGCACGCCGCACCAGCGCGCGAACTGCCCCCAGGACACCCAGGTCTTCTGCCCGGTGAGCACGAAACGGCCGTCGCGCTCCAGGGCCCTGGTGCGCAGCGAGGCCAGGTCCGAACCCGCCTCGGGCTCGGAGAAGCCCTGGCACCAGATCTCGCTGGCGTCCAGGATCGGCGGGATGTGCCGCCGCCGCTGCTGTTCGGTACCGAAGCGCAGCAGCGACGGGCCGAGCACGTCGAGCCCGACGACGTTGACGAACTCCAGTGCCCCGGCGGCCGCCAGTTCCTGGTCGACGACGATCTGCTCGACCGGCGCCCGTCCGCCGCCGCCGAACTCGCGGGGCCACGCCCGGCCGACGTATCCGGCCCGGTAGCAGCTGGCCTGCCAGCCGCGGAGGGCCTCGATCCTCGCATCGAGCGAGCGGGGCAGATCCGCCGGGGACGGTGCGTTCCCGGCTAGGAAGGCCCGGACCTCTTCCCGCAGCCGGCGCTCCTCTGGGGCCATCCCATACTCCTCACGACGCGTTCCATTTCCTGAATTGAAATCATATCAGTTTTAACGGACGACGGGTACCCTGCCGAGTTGGTCGGCACATGACGGCGGGCATCCCCTGCCGCCATGTGCCGCGTTGCCCGGCGCGCCGCGCCGTCACCCTTCCCCGAACACCAGCAGGCCGCGTAGGTCACGACCAGCGTGCCGGCCGCATGCTGCCTCGCCATCTCTCAGAGATGCCCCGGCCGAGGCCCTGTCCAGCGCCGGTGACGATCGCGATCTTTCGTCGAGCATGCCCGCCTCCTCAGGCTCGTGCCGCCGTGACGGGCACCGGCGCCCGCGATGCCCGGATCGCGTCCGCGGCAGCGCGGCCCTCTGAGATCGCGTGGGCCACACGCCGCGGCACGGCCGCGTCACCGATCACCCGTACCGTGGGCCCCCTGAGTCCCGGCGGCACCAGGGACTGCCAGTCACGTGCCCGGCGCTCGCCGACGACGATGACGGCATCGGCGGCTATCCGCCTGGTCGCTCCCGACATCGTGTTCCCGAGCTCGGCGTGGCCGTCGCCGACCGAGGTAAGCGCCGTGAACGGCAGGACGTCGAGCGGTGCGCCGCGAAGCCGGGCGATGAGCTGCACCCGCCCCTCGGCCGGGAGCGACGCGCCGAACGCCGCGCCCGGTGTCGCGACGGTGATCCTGGGCACCGCCGCGAGTACACCCAGTTCCACTGCACTCGCGCAGGACCAGCTGCCGAAGCCGTCGTCGGCGATCAGCAGGTGCTCGCGGCCCGCGAGCGCCGAGGGCCCAGAGGCGATCGCCAGGGATGACGCGACCGCTCGCTCGATGCCCGCGATCTCGGGCAGGACTTCCTCGCTGCCGACCGCGAGTACCACCTCGCTGAAGCCGGCCAGGTCAGCCGGGCCAGCGGTGGTCCTCAGCCGCAGCGTGACGCCGTCGGCGGCCTCGATCGATGCCCGGTAGAAATCCAGCAGGGCCCGCCATCCGCTGCGGTTCGGCGCCGACGCAGCGATCGCGAGCTCCCCGCCGATCGCGTCACGCTGGTCGAACACGACGATCTCTCTCCGGCCAACCGGGGTGGCCACGCCCGCGAGCGCGTGCCCGTCGACCAGGGCAACTGCGCACTCCAGCCCGGCCGGCCCAGTGCCGACGATCGCGACCCTGTCCCCCCGGCCACCGCCGGCCTGCCGCACCAGCAGCGGCGCGGCCGGGCGCCTGGCCGCGCCGGCCGGGGCCAGTTCGGGGTTGACGGAGCAGAGCAGGACGGGGTCGAAGGTTCGGCAGTCCTCGTTGCACGACACGCACGGGCGGACCTGCGCTGCCCGGCCGGACAGCAGTTTGGCAGGCAGGTCCGGATCGGCGATCAGCGGCCTGGCCATCCCGACCAGGTCCGCGCCGGCCGCGAGCGCCGCGTCGATCTGGTCCGCCCGCCGGAACGCCTGCGAAGCCAGCAGCGGCCGGCTGGTCAGCGGCCGGATCCGGGCGAGGTGGGGCAGCAGCGGCGGCTCCGCGATGGCCATGTCGCGCACGTAGGTCGTCCGGACGCCCACCGTGAGGTTGATGTAGTCGGCGTGCGGGCTGACGTGCGGCAGCAGCTCGCACAGCCCGTCCAGGGTCAGCCCGGCCTCCTCGCCCCCGTCGGTGGACAGCCGGACGCCGATCACCACGCCGGGCGCGCAGCCGCGGATCGCCTCCGTGATGCGGGCTAGGATGCCGGCCCTGGCGGCCACCGAACCGGCGCCAGGCCGCCGGTTGGTCACCGCGGACAGGAACTGGCCGAGCAGGTAGCCGTGGGCCGCGTGCAGCTCGATGACCTGGAATCCGGCGGCAAGCGCGTTGACCGCCGAGACCCGGAAGCCTTCGATGATCGCTTCTACCTCGCCGTCGGTCAGCGGGCGTGGCCGGACCGGCTCGCGTGGCGAGCGCACCGCTGACGGGGCGACCGGTGCAAACCAAATTTCCGCGCCCGTCGTCTCGCGGCCCAGGTGCACCAGCTGGCAGGCCGCCACGGCACCCTCGTCGCGGATCGCCTGCGCGCGGGCGGCCATGCCCGGCACGGCCTCCTCCCGCCACGCCTCGGTCACGATCCGGCGCCGCCAGGTGGACTCCGGTGCCGTCACCGTGCCGCCGACCACTAGCATCGCGGCGCCGCCGGCCGCGCGGCGCCGCCAGTACTCGGCGTCCTCGGGCAGCGCGAGGCCGCCGGAGACCAGTCCCGCGGCATGCGCCGTTCCGACCAGCCGGTTGCGCAGCACCAGGCCGTGCGCAAGCGGGAACGGCCGGGACGCCAGGGGCTCGCTCGCGCTCATCGCCGGCCTCATGCGCCTGGCCCGCGTCCCTCGCCCGGGCCGCGTCCCCTGACCAGTTCGAGATATCCGGCCGCGTCGGTCTTCGCCTCGCCCCGGAGCGTGGCGAGCCTGTGCAGTCGGCGCCTCTGCTCCAGCGGCGGGAGGTTGCGCCACCGGCCATCGTCGAAAGCGGCACGCGCGGATCGCACGGCACGCTCCACACCGGCGGCGGAGCCCGCCGCGGCGGTGGTGACCTGATCGCCCGTGCCCGGGTCGATGACCGGCATGGTCGCGCCGTCCATCGACGGGACCACCTCGCCGTCGATCACGTGGCCCGACAACGAGCGCTCGAGGTGGCGGACGGTGGCCGGCGTGATCGGATAGGACGTGGTATCGGTCAGCACGCTCATCGCGACTCTCCAGTAACTAAGGTTAGTTCAGTTCAGTATACGGCTTCGGAGTTGGTTTGTTAAAGCTACAGTTACAGATGAGTTGGGCCGATCTTCCAAGCCGGTGACTGATGCGACATCAGGTTTGCTACCAGCGCCCGGCGTAACCACGGCACGGCCGTACACTTCGCCGTGGCCCAGCCGGCGGTAGGGCGTCCAACCGCCTGGCCCATCGTGAAGCACTCAGTCTCCGAGCAGATGGCCCTCGCCCGGGCGTGCGCCACCACCTCGGTCAGCTTGTGAAGCGTCCCCCAGGTGGGGATGTGCACCGAGCACCCGAAGGGCAGCGACACGATGGAGACCGGGAGCGATCCGGCCTCCACGGCCCACATATGAGATGGCGCCGCCCGGGCCGATAACGCCCGCGGCGAGCGCCAGCGCGCCGTCCGTGGCCACGCAGTCGAGCACCAGCGCTGCCCCCCGGAAGAGATTCTCCATCGCCTGCAGGCAGGGGCCAGCAGGCGCCGCAGCCCCACCGCGCGTAGACGGAGCAGCACCTCGCCCGGGGCCAGGCTCGGGTACCAGGACCGTCACCAGCTCCGGGCTCGCTCCGCCACCGTAGCAGCCGCACCGCCGACATCGTCTCCTGATTTAACGTCACCTCAATACGTGTGGCAAATCCGCTAACTGCACTTGACCAGCACACAACTGGAAGATTATCTTAATTGAAGTCAGGTCAATATTCGCGGCTAGAACGCGGCCGAGGTGCATCATGTGCAAGCATCAACTTCCCTGTCCGCCCGCGGACGCATCGGATCGCGAGGCGGCCCACGTCGTGGCGTCTCATCCCGAACAGGGATGGAGCCTGCTCTGCAACGGCGTCGTGGTGTTTGAGGACACCGGCGCGCTGCTTCCCGATGGCCGGAGCATCCCACCGCACCGGTTGGCCCACCTGAAGGTGACTGCCCGCCTGCCTCGGCTGCCGCGGCCGGTGACCGCCTGCGCGGCATGAGGGGTGAGCTGACATGCGCCAGATCCGCATCAGCAAACGGGAGCGCCCAGCGCGCTGGTGGCTGGAGTCGCTGCCACCGGACGCGCGTGACCCCGACATCGCTCGCGCCAAGCAGTTGGCCCGCCGTACCCGCCGACCTCAGCGTCAGCCGCAGCAGACGCAAGCGACGGCCTGACCAAGGCGAGGTGCCCGTGGTCGGTGACCAGATGGCCGCTTGGCTCCGATACCCAGGGCAAGGGGACACGCTCTACGTCAACCTGCCGACCTGCATCACCCTCCAGCCGGTCATACGGCATTCGACGCCTACCACAAGCAGTCGCACCCAGGGCGCAAGCTGTCCACGCTGGCGGTGCTTGCGCCGGACAACGCGTGGAATATGCCGTGGTTCCTCTTGACCCAGGGCAACTCTTCGCAAGGCACCGGATACGCGCCGATCGTCACCGACCCGGACGGCCAGCTGAAACAGATCTGGAAGAAGTAACCAGATGTCGGCCGGCGTCTGATGCCGTGCCGCGGTGGCCTGCGGCCAGTTCGTCCGTAGGCCATCACGGCAGGCCGCCGCGGCAGGCACCCGCTCCCGGCAGGCCGCCCTGGCGGGCGAGGTTGCGGACCTGGTCCAAGTCAGATATGATTCGAATTCAGTTCAGTAATAATCAGTTCCCGATGCGGGCGGACGGCACGGCGACCAGCGCGACGGGATGACGGAAGGTGGAGCGATGAGCGTGGACCTGCAGCCGGAGCCGGTGCGGACCGGGCCCGAATTCGTGCAGTACGAGGTGGCCGACCGGGTGGCGACGATCTGGCTGAACCGGCCGGAGGTGAAGAACTGCGTGAACTGGGCGCTGCTGCAGCAGTTCGGTGAAGCGCTGGAGCAGGCCGAGCGCGACCCGGACGTGCGAGTGGTGCTGGTCCGGGGCCGCGGGCACACGTTCTGCGCCGGCGCGGACCTGAAGATGCTCGATGCCGACTTCCTGGGCACGACTAACAACTCCGTGGAGATCGCGCAGGTATCGGCGCGGATCTGGGGTCGCGCGTTCAACCTGGCCAAGCCGACCGTGGCGGTCGTGGAGGGATATGCCGTCGCCGGCGGGTTCGAGCTGATGATCTCCTGCGACTTCGCGGTCGTCGCCGACGACGCCCAGATCGGGGACTACCACATCCGGCGGGCGCTGTTCGGCGGGGCGGGCCCCATCTACCGGCTGCCGCGCTATATCGGGCTGCGCCGGACCAAGGAACTGCTGCTGACCGGGAAACTGCTGTCCGGCCGCCAGTGCGCCGACTGGGGGCTGGCGAACCTCTCCGCCCCGGCGGACGAGCTGGACGCCGCGGTCGCGGAGTTCGTCGCGCCGATGACGGACAAGAGCGCGTTCACCATGCGGATCACCAAGCTGGCCGCCAACCGCGGCCTCGACGGTGACACCGAGACCCTGATCGCGCTGGAGTCGATGACCTGCAACGTCGCCCATCAGTCCAACGACGCAAGGGAAGGCGTGCAGGCCTTCCTGCAAAAGCGCGACCCCATCTGGACCGACAGCTGACACCATCCCGCTGAGCAGGCGCCGGCCGCCGCGGCATAGCTGCCGCGATGTCGTAGAAAGCGCACTGAGTTTAGGTTTCTATTCGGGATAATGGCCCGAGTGCCGGGCACGGGAGATCCACATGACGATTGACGACCTTCTGGACATCGAGTCAATCAAGCACCTACGTGCGCTCGGGTCCAAGCACCTCGACTCCGGCGACCTGGAGGCCCTGGTCGACCTGTACACCGAGGACGCCGTCTGCGAGTTCGGACCCTACGGCTCCTGGCACGGCCGCGACACGTTCCTTGCCAACTTCGCCGAGGCCGAGGCTCCGTTCTACAAGAGCGGCTACTTCTCCAACCTGCACGTCATAACCAACCACGTTGTCGAGCTAACGGGCCCGGACACCGCCTCCGGCCTGGTCTATCTCCTCGACTTCGTCGCCGGTGACATGATGCGCGAGGGTGGCAACCCGCTGTACTGGCTGGGCGTCTACGACGAGCGCTACCGCCGGGGAGACGGCGAGTGGCGGATCTCGAAGCAGAGCCTCAACTTCGTGTGGCCCCAGCGAATGCTCAACGACGGATTCCTTGAACAGCACGCGCCATCGTCGCATTTAACCCGCCTAACCACCGAACCCTTCCGGGCGTGATAGTTCGGGTCTGCTCGCCTGCCGCGCCACAGCTGATCGCTCGTGTAGCGCGGCGATTGGGGATGGCCTGGAGCTTCGGGCGCTCCGATCGCGGTGATGACGGCCAGTACCTGACCATCGTCATTGATTTATCGTCGAAGGCGACACCACTTCGCCGACGAGATTGTCTGCTGCCGCCTGCCAAGGCGGCGACACGATACCTCCTGCAGTAGGGATCTGGCCGATTGATGATGTGGTGACGCTCAGGCGCTGCTTCATCCGGGATAGATGTGTCGTCGGGTGAACACCATCGCCTGCTCGAGGTGGTGGCGGATGACGCCGACGGCGGCATCGACGTCTTCACGCTCGTACGCCTCCACGAGGCGGGCGTGATCGCGGAATGCGCTCTCGGCCGCCTGCCGGTCGGCGCCGCTTTCGGCCTCCCGGGCGCTGAGCAGGCGTGCGATCAACTTTGGCGCGCCCGCTCGACGGTAGGCCTCCAGCAACGCGGCGCTGTCGACGAGTGAGACCAGGTACTCGTGGAACGCGACGTAGCGTTCGACGTGGGCGCTCAGATCGAATGGTCCGTCCGCAGGCGGCGCGGGCCGTGTCTGGAGCATGCGCCGTCGGAGCTCTGCGAGGCGCTCGCGGGGGACGATCCCAACTGTTGAGCTCACGGCCCCGAGCTCGACCGCGCGGCACGTGCGCAGCGCCTCCTCGACCACCGATGATGTGGCCGGGACGGGCTCGTGGTCTGATAGCTCCAGCCGCCCGAACTTGCCGCGGAAGTATGCCAGCGGCGCACCTTCACGCGCAGTGGCGCGATCCACCTCGGCCAGGAAGACCACATGGGTTCCGCCGGTGACCCGATCTACGACCCGACACTCGAGCGTGGCAAGCGCGTCGGTCAGCAGCGGGACGGCGCCCAATCCAAGCCCGACGGCCAGGCCTCGGAACTTGTCCACACCTTTCCTTCCGAATCGGGCCGCGGCGTCCGTCTGGCTCTCGCTGAGTATGTTTACCGCGAACCGGCCGGAGGTCGCGACCGCCTGCCCGGTGGATGACTGCTCGTTCATGCAGATGAGCAGCATCGGCGGCTCGAGCGAGACTGAGCTGACCGCGCTCGCGGTGGTCCCGTAGCGCCTGTCCTCGTGGAACGCTGTGATCACCGTCACGCCTGTCGCGAAGTGGCCGATTACCTCTCGGAACAAGCCGGACGCGAGTGGCGACACCTCGAGCTGGCCGGAGCTCATCGTGACCTGGGCGCGGGACCGCGCCACTCGCAATGCGCCTGGAGGGCGGCGCCGTCGTCCGCCATCCAGCCGCGTGAGTATGCGTACTGCACCATCGCATCGAACGACTCGGCCCATTCAGCGCTCCGCGCTCGCTCGTGCGCAAGGCGCCTCAGGGCTTCGATGCGCAGTATCGCGTCGCCCTCGGCGGCGAGTCGGCCGACCTGCGCGAGCGCTTCGTCCAGCCCGTCGCGCGTTCCGGATTCATCGTGCACGACCACCTTGAGCGATCGGAAGTCATCCGGCTCGCGAAGCGCCACCGTGCCAGGGCTAGGGCGGGATCGGGAAAGGCTGATCTCGATATACATTGGGTGCCCCCTCAGCGTACGGTCGCCTCAGCGCCGTCGAGTAGATGACCCATCCGGGCACGCTTGGTCGCGAGGTATGCGACGTTGTGTTCGGTTCGTCGCGGCGGCAGCGCGACACGTTCGACGATCTCTAGTCCAAAGCCCTCGAGACCGCGGCACTTGGCCAGGTTGTTGGTCATCAGCCGGACTCGCTCGACGCCGAGTTCGAGCAGGATCTGCGCGGCGATGCCGTACTCGCGAGCATCGACCGGCAGCCCGAGGCGAAGGTTGGCGTCCACTGTGTCGTGCCCCTCATCCTGGAGGTTGTAAGCCGCCAGCTTCCGGCCGATGCCGATGCCGCGGCCCTCGTGGCCACGGAGGTACACCACCACGCCTTGCCCGTCGTCTGCGACCGCCCGTATCGCATCGGCCAGTTGCGTGCCGCAGTCGCAGCGCTCGGATCCGAATACGTCTCCGGTCAGGCATTCGCTGTGCACGCGGACGAGCGCAGGCTCTGCGCCCGCGACATCGCCCGCTACGAACGCGATGTGCTCTGTCCCGTCGAGCAGCGACGTCCAGGCGTGACACGTGAACGGACCGTGCCGGGTGGGTACGCGGGCCGAGGCGAGATGCTGAATCAGTGGTTCGGTGCGTATCCGGTGGCGAACGAGTTGGGCGACCGAGATCATCGGCAGGCCGTGACACCTGGCGAGTGCGAGCAGCTCCGGCCCGCGCGCCATCTCCCGGCAGTCTGCGCTGACCACCTCGCACAGTACGCCGGCGCCCTGCAGCCCGGCGAGACGAGCAAGGTCGAGCGCAGCCTCGGTGTGTCCGGGGCGGACCAGCACGCCTCCCGGACGGGCGCGCAGCGGAAAGACGTGTCCCGGGCGAACGAAGTCCTCAGCGCTCCGGTGCGGGTCAGCGAGCGCCTGAATCGTCCGCGCGCGATCGCTGGCCGAAATTCCCGTGCTGACGCCGGCGGCGAGGTCCACGGACACCGTGAACGCCGTCCGCTGGGACTCCTGGTTATCGCCCACCATCGGCGGGAGCTCGAGTGCGCCGACCCGCTGTCCGGACAGCGACACGCAGATCACGCCCGAGGTATGGCGGAGCATGAACGCGATCGTCTCGGGCGTCGCCGTCTGGGCGGCCATGATCAGGTCGCCCTCGTTCTCGCGTCGCTCGTCGTCAGTGACGATCGTCAGCTCGCCCTGGCCAATGGCCGAGATCGCTGCCTCGATGGATGATCGCATCGAAAGGACTCCTTGGCGGGATCGGGTGACGGTACAGGCACGCCCACCGGAATCGAAGTGAATTCAAATCATACGTTGCGCTGGCCGTCCATGTCAAGTAACAACAGGAGCGGCACTGTTGACCTCGCGTGTTCGCGTCTGGGACCAAGGCTGTACCCGTGCAGCGAAGGTGGGTTGACAACGTCTGGTGGATCGGGCTAGCGTTGAACTTAGATCAGTTCAGGCAATCGATCAGACGTTTGCGGGCTGACCGGACGTTTGCGAGCTGAGAGGAGCAGACGTGACCATCAAGCGAATGCGCTTCGGTGTCTTCCACACCCCGTTCCACCTTCCGAATTCCCAGAATCCGAACCTTGCCCTGCGCCGCGATGTGGAGATGGTTCAGCTCTACGACGCGCTCGGCTACGACGAGGTCTGGTTCGGCGAGCACCACTCGGGTGGCTGCGAGACGATTCTCGACCCGCTGACTTTCATTGCCCATGTCGCGCCGCAAACCGAACGAATCAAGCTCGGCACCGGCGTGGTGTCGCTTCCTTACCACAATCCGCTCTGGGTCGCCGAGCAGATGATCTTCATCGACCATCTAACGCGCGGCCGGGCGATGTTCGGGCTGGGGGTCGGCGCGCTTCCGACCGACGCCCACATGATCGGGATGGATCCGTCGGAGCAACGCCCGGCGTTCGAGGAGGACGTCGACGTCCTCATGCACCTGATCCGCAACGACGAGCCGATCTCGGCGACCACCGCTCGGTACACGCTGCGCGACGCCCGCATTCAGCTCAAGCCCTACACGGACTTCCCCGTGTTGATCGCGGCCGTCGTATCGCCCAGCGGCGCACGGATCGCCGGCAAGCACGGGCTCGGGCTACTTTCGATCGGCGCCACCATGGAGGGTGGGACGGATGCGCTCGCCGGACACTGGGAGATCGTCGAGCAGCGCGCGCGGGAGTTCGGCGTGCCAGCGGCTAGCCGGGACGCCTGGACGCTGCTCGGGCCGATGCACATCGCCGAGACCCGCGAACAGGCGATCGAGGACGTCCGCTACGGGATCGATGCGTGGTTCGACTACATGCAGCACGTCTCCGCGTCGCCGCAATTCTCGCCTGCGGGAGATACGACGGACGAGCGTATCGCGTGGGTCGTCGACAACGGTGTCGGCGTGATCGGAACCCCTGACGATGCCGTGCAGCAAATCCGGCGGCTGCAGGAGATGACCAACGGCGGCTTTGGTAGCTACCTGATCATGGGCAACGAGTGGGCCCGTCACGACGCGACCAGACGCTCCGTGGAGCTGTTCGCCGAATACGTGATGCCGGTGTTCCACGACGATGCGACCTCGCGGCTGCGCGCGAGCGAGGCGTGGGCTCGTCAGCGTCGCGAGGAACTTTGGAGCCGCCAGGCGGTCGCGCTGGACGAGGCGTCCGCGAGGCACAAGGCTGAGCAGGCCGCCAGGCAGGCGTCGGCAGTCCACTGACGCCGGGTGCCCTGGGCTGGGGCACGCCCATGACCTCCCCGGCATCACTGAGCCCAGCCGGGCGAATCGTGGGTCCGGCCTGCGTGCGGCCCGTCCCATTTCACGATCGCGCACGTCCGGCTGAGAAACGGCATCGTCGGCACCGCGCACGCGAGGGCCCGTCAAGAATGGCGGGCCGCTCCCCGCCGGCGCCGAGTATGGGCGTCGGCGGGCCGGGCGGCGCAGCGATGCTGATCGTCGGTGGTACGGCAGTCGCCTGAGTCGACATTTCGTCAGGGCAACCTCACCGGGGCTTGGTGGCCCGAGGCGGTGCCCGGGGATGGCGGTTCGCGCTGAGGCGATCCGGGCCGAGGGGCAGTCGCCGCCTGCCAGCTCGTCCACCTGGAGCGCGAGACGCCGGGAGCCGAGACGTGGTTTCACCCGGTTGCCCCGTCATCGGTTCGCACCCCCCGGAGCCGGGCACCGCAGCGTCCGCGTGTTGAGTCATCGGTCATCAGCGGCGCGGTCATGCAGAGACGAGCTACGCATGCGATCGCCGAGGCCGGGCCGTGGCGCAGCACATTTTGCCGCGCACGCGGCCTGTGCTGCCGTTCCTGCGGCAAGCCTGAAGCCTGACCGTAATTAGCCTCATCAATTAACTGACGTAACTTCAGGTCCTGCAGCTCTCCAGCCGTTATTTGCTGCGTAAACGTGGCTAAGACCTTGACAAATGCAATACGTTGCGCTAACGTCCCAATAACTAAAGTGAAGTCAGTTTAGTTCTAGTAACCAGAGCAGTGGCCCAGTCCAGGGAATCGCCTGAACGCGTTCCCCTGCCACGAGCCTTAGGAGGAGAGTTTCGGATGAGATGGTCACGACGATGGCTTGTGCTACCTACGTTGGCCGCGTCGCTCCTACTCGCGGCATGTAGTAGCAGCGGTGGCTCGCCGACCAGCACGACCACCAGTGGGACGGTGAAGGCGCAGATCGTTCCCTCGCCGCCTAGCAGTCCGCCAACCACGATCCAGGTCACGCAACCGCTACCGAAGGCGGCGCCCAAGGGCAAGTCGGTGATCTTCCTCCAGTGTCAGCTGTCCGCGTGTGAGCGGTATGACGCCGGCGTCCAGGCTGCCGCGGCGGCGCTGGGTTGGTCGAGCAAGATCGAGGTGTTCAACAATGCCGAGCCGGGAGCGGGATTGCAGACAGCGATCGCCCAGCATCCGGATTACATCGCGATCACGGGAATCCCGCCGGCTGCCGTGAAGCCCCAGCTCGCCGCCGCAGCGGCTGCACACATCCCGGTCATCTCATGCGCCGATCCCGACCCCGCCGCGCCGGGCGAATACGCCGTGCAGTGCGGCGGAACCCTGGAGGCAGACGCCTCCGCCATCGGCCACTGGATCATGAACGACTCGGGTGGCAAGGCCAACGTGGTCGCCGTAACGATCCCGCAGTTCCCCGTCCTCACCACCGAGACGAACTGGTTCCAGACGAACGTCAAGTCGCTGTGTCCCGGGTGCGCATACGACCAACTCGCCGTATCGGTCAACGACGTAGCGAGTGGAGCAGTGCCGCAGAAGATCGTCGGGTACCTGCAGGCGCACCCGAACGTCGACTACGTGTTTCTGACCTTCAACAACCTCGAGTTGGGCTTGCCGCAGGCACTGCAGACCGCTGGGCTGAGCAGCAAGGTCAAGATCACAGGCGCGGCTGGCGACAAGTCGATCATGCAGACGATCGGCAGTACGAACGCAGCGTGGACGATCGCACCGGATGTTTACGACGGGTGGGTCATGCTTGACGCCATGGCGCGTCTCTCCGAGGGTGAGGCCTTGAGTAGCTCCTACCTGCAAGAGGTCTTCCCGTACCCGGACTGGGTCGCCAGCAGCGCCGCATCCGTCTCCAAGTATCTCGGGGCCACGGGCTACGACTGGTACGGGCCCGCCGGGTATCAGAGCCAGTTCGAGAAGCTCTGGAAGATCGGCGCATGAGAGCGCCTGAAGCGCGGGGCGCCAAATAGAGCTCAGCGCGAGTCACTCGGCCTGAGCAGAGCAAGGCGGGCTGGAGCATCGCTTCGAAGCGATGCTCCAGCCCGCCTTTAGGCAGCACAAAACAGACGGCTTGTCCGTGTCCCGGGCGAGGGCACGGCGCAAGCCAAAGACAAGCGGGCGCGCGGTGGGGGCGCGGCTGGAGGGGCTCGGTCGGCGGGCGGCGGCGCCGTCGGAAGGTTGGGGAGCGGCTACCCAAGTTGAACTCGTAGTGTCCAAGTGTCAGGCCGGTTGCGGTAAGCATTGCGGTGAGGGTGCGAGCAGCAGATACTGCGTGGAGATGCTGAGGCGCTGGATGAGATCGCCGGCCGGTTCCAGTCTTCGATCGCCGGATACGGCGCGGAGTCGATTATGCCGGTCAGCTACATGGGTACCGAGGGCATCCTGAACGGCTTGAACGAGGGCGACCCGTTCTTCAACAGGCTCGGGGCCACGATCGCCGAGCGGGCCTTACTGCGGCTCGGGGGCCTTCACGGCCTTCATCATGACGAACGGCGCGACCGCGGGTGCGGATCCGGAGAGCGTGGTGCACTCCCGCTACATCGTCATCTGGGCCTGCAACGTGATCTCGACGAACCTGCACCTGTGGCCGTTTGGGCCGAGGCGCAGCGCCGCGGTGCGAAGGTTGTGGTGATCGACCCGGTGCGGCACCGGACTGCCGCGCACGCGGACTGGCACATCCCGATCCGCCCCGGCACCGATGGCGCGGTCGCGCTGGCCATGATGAACGTCATCATCGGCGAGGGGCTCACCGATGAGGGCTACGTCCGTGCCTACGCGGTCGGGTATGACGAGCTGGCCGAGCGGGTGCAAGGTTATACCCCCGGATGGGCGTGGGAGCAGACCGGGATCCCGCCGGGGACATTCGGACCCTGGCCCGGGAGTACGCCACTACCCAGCCCGCGATGATCCGGGTCGGGGTTGCCATCGAGCGCCACGCCGGGGGCAGGTAGACGGTGCGCTCGATCGCCTGCCTGCCGGCGCTGACCGGGGCTTGGCGCCGGGTCGGCGGCGGGCTGGTGCAGATGCCGGCGTGGGCGTTCCCGGTCAATCGGCGGCCGCATCCGGAGCTGGCCAGGCCCGGGACCCGGGTGGTCAATTAGTTCCTGCTGGGCCGGGCGCTGACCGGGCAGCTGGGGCTGGACCCGCCGGTCACCGCGCTGATGGTGTATAACTCCAACCCGGTGGTGGTCTGCCCGGAACAGGACACCGTGGTCGCGGCCCTGTCCCGGGAGGACCTGTTCACTGTGGTCAGTGACCACTTCCTGACCGACACCGCCCGGTACGCCGATCTCGTGCTGCCGGCCACCACGCAGCTCGAGCAGCATGACGTCATGTTCAGCTGGGGACACTTCTACGTGACGCTGAACACCCCGGCGGTCGAGCCGCTCGGCGAGGCCATTCCCAACACCGAGCTGTTCCGCCGGCTGGCCGCCCGGATGGGCTTCACCGAAGAGTGCTTCACCCGCACCGACGAGCAGATGCTCGCCGAGGCGTTCGACTGGTCCGCGCCGGCCATGGCCGGCATCACCCTGGACTCGCTCCGCCGAACCGGCCGGGCCAGGCTCAACCTGCCCCCGGCCGACCAGTACGCCCCGCACGCCGAGGGTGACTTCCCGACCCCGTCGGGCAGGGTCGAGTTCCGCTCCTCGCTCGCTGAGCAGGCGGGCAACTTCGCGGTCCCGGGGTTCCGGCAGGGCTGCAATGAGTTCCAGCCCGGCGGCACGGTGGACCCGCTGCCACACTACGTGCCGCCCCGCGAGACGGCCGGCACCGGCTCCCGGCTAAATCTCATCTCCCCCAAGTCGTCGCATGCCCACCTCAACTCCAGCGCCGGCGACCAGCCCGCGCAGCGCCGCGTGAGGGCGAACAGTCGGTGACCGTGCACCCGAAAGACGCCGCCGAGCGCGGCATCGCCGCCGGGCAGTACGTCCGCGTGTTCAACGACCGCGGCCAGTTCACGGCACTGGCCCGGGTCACCGACGAGATCGCCCCCGGCGTGGTCATGGCACCGATGGGAGCCTGGGCCAAAACGCCAAAGGCCACGCCACGGTGAACGCGGTCACCCCGCTGTCGATGATCGTCAGGCGAGCGGGGTTATCAGGCCGAAAAACGGGCGGTCAAGTTGAGGTGGCGTCGGCGGCGGCAGTCCACAGGCACATCGCGGCAGGTGCGCTGCGTGCGTGCCCGCGCAGCGGACGAATCGGGCCTATATCGCGATCGGGGACTCCAGCTGGAGACGCGCGATCTCCTCGGGCGTCAGCCGGTCTCCGTGGACATCAGCGGCGATCCTGCCGTTGCGCAGCACGAGCACGCGGTCACAGGTGTCGCAGAGTTCGGCATCGTCAGAGGACGCCATCAGCACGGCGCAGCCGCTTGTCGCTACCTCGCGTGCGAGCGCGTGGATCGTGGCTTTGGCGTGCACGTCCACGCCCTGTGTGGGTTCGTCGAGCAAGAGCACGCGAGGCTTGCAGCGGAGCCACTTGGCGAGCACAACCTTCTGCTGATTACCGCCGGAGAGTGTGGCAAAGATCGACTCTGGTCTTGGTGGCCGGATGTCGAGGTCCCTGATCCACTCCGCGACCTCCTGGCGCTCCGCTGTGCGCCGGATCGCGCCGCCCCGCCGCGAATGACGGCGCAGATCCGTCAGGGTGCAGTTCTCACTCACGGTCAGTGTCGTGATCGCTCCCGCACCACGGCGATCCGCGGGTACGAGTGAGATGCCTGCGTCGATCGCACCACGCGTGCTCGCCGGGACCCGGCGCCCATCGACCAGCACATCACCGTGGCGCGAGGCTACGCCGAACATCAACCCCAGAATCTCCTCTCGCCCGGACCCCGTCAGGCCGGCGATTCCGACCACCTCGCCTCTTCGAACGACCAGCTCGGCGTTGTCGACGACGACGCCGCAGAGCGAGTGCGCCTCAAGGACAACATCGTCCTCGCCGGCGTAGTCGCGCAGTTGTGGCGGGCGCATCTGTTCGTCGCCGATCATCAGGGAGATCAAGCGGTCCTGGTCGATTTCGCTTATACCATATGTCCCGATCCGACGGCCCCCGCGAAGCACGCTCACCCGGTCGGCGATCCGGAAGATCTCGTCAAGCCGGTGCGACACGTAGATCACCCCGAGCCCCATCTGGCGTACGTGGTCGATCGCGTCGAACAAGACCTTGACCTCGTGCCGGGGCAGCGCTGCCGTTGGCTCGTCTACGACCAGCACCCGGGCTTGCTCACAGTCGTGCAGCGCGCGGGCGATGGCGATCCCTGTCCGCTCTGCCGCCTTGAGCTCGCCGACCGGGCGGCTGACGTCGAACTGGTAGCCGAGCGCCTTCAGTCGCCGCTCGGCGTCGCGGCGTTCTGCCCTCCATCGGATCCGACCGCCGAAGCCTGTCTGAAACCCGCGGCCGAGCGCGAGGTTCTCGACTGTGTTCAGGTCGTGAACGAGACCGAGGTCCTGGTGGACGAAGCGAAGGCCGGCCGTGTGCGATGCCGCCGTGTTGTGGATGTGCAATTCCTCGCCGTCGAGCTCGATCAGCGTGCCCGGGTCCGGCGAGTGGTAGCCGGCCAGGGTCTTGATCAGGGTCGACTTGCCCGAGCCGTTCTGTCCAACGAGCGCGTGGACCTCTCCGCGGTGGAGGTCGAAGTCGACCAGGTGGAGCGCCTTCGTCCCTGGGAAGGTCTTGCTGATTCCCCGGATCGACAAGACCGGAACGTCATCTCGCATAGTCTCAGCTCCCCTCGTTCTCACGGCTCGCTTGTACGGCACGGAGCTTTCGCATGGCCGGCCGGCTGGCGAGAGCGACCGCGATGATCAACGAAACGCCCTGGAACAGCGGCTGGCTCCACACGGAGGCGGAGCTCGCCGAGAGGACCAGCCCTTGAATGCCGAACGCCAGTGCGAAGTACGCGATTAGCGTTCCCCACACGTTCGGGCGGCGAGAGAGTTGGGAGGCTCCAAGGAACACCGCCGCTACAGCCGGGAACAGGTACCCGGGCCCGATGCTCGATGAGAAGATCCCATCCTGCATCGAGTAGATGATCCCGGCGAATCCTGCGATCGTCGCCGAAGCAATTAGCGAGCCCCAAACCACTCGGTCGGTGCGGACACCCGAGAGCCGGGCGGCGTCGGGATTGCCGCCGGTCGCGAACAGGTAGCGCCCGACACGCGTGTACTCGAAGGCATACCACAGGACTATTGCGATCGCGAGCAGGAACAGTGCCACGATCGGGATGCCGGCGACGTCGCTGTTTCCCAGCTTCGACCAGAAGCTCGGGAACGTGCCGGTCAGCTGCTGGTCGCCCGATAGAACCAGTACCACGGCGAACAAGATCTGTCCGATACCCAGTGTCGCGATGAACGAGTTGACGCGCAGTCGGACGACGATGAATCCCGACACGAATCCGCATAGCACACACGCGACCAGAGCGATGACTGCGCCGAGGACCGGCGAAAGGCCGGAGTGGAGCTGGAGATACACGGAAACGGCGAGCGCCAGTGACATGACCGCACCGACGGATAGGTCGTAGACGCCGGCGGCGAGCGGGACGAGGAACGCGAGCGCAAGGACACAGGTGACAATGCCTTGGCTGAAGACGATCCTGAAGTTTGTGCTCGTCAGGAACGTGCTCGGCGAGATGAGACTGAACAGCACCATGAAAAGGATCCACAGGTACAGCGCGCTCAGGCGCAGGCCGGACCATGCCATCCAGGCGGGCCTCGCGCGCCTGGCCGACGTCTCCCGCGTTTCGGCTGACTCCAGCGGTTCGCTGGGCCGGGAAGCAGCGGTGGCCCGCGCCGCGGCAGCAGTTTCTGAAGTCATCATACTCTCCTGGCGCTCAGACCTTACTTGAATTCACTTAGGGTACTGATGCGGCCTCCGGGAAGTCAAGGGGGAATAGCGCTGCTCTCAGATCACAGGCTCAGATCGGTGTTGACGTCCGATCCGCGACCCGCTAAGGTCCTGTCCTGAATTCAGCTCAACAGCGGAGCCGGTCTGCCTCGATCTCCCGAACAGGCCAGCAATCGGAGGGAATGACCCATGACGGACGAGGAGCTTCGCGCCGAGAACCTGGACATCGTGCGGCAGTACATCGACGCCATCAACGTGTGGGACTTCGATGCAAAACGACGGCTACTGGCCCAGGACGCGGTGTTCGAGATGCCGTACGCCCCCCCGGGGTTCGAGCGCAAGATCGTGGGGAGGGACGCGATCATTGCGTTCGTCGAGACGGTTCCGAGCATCATCGATACTGAGAACCTGTATGACGTGCGTCTCGAGACCTACCATTCGGATCCCGGCGAGATCGTCGCCGAGTACCAGAGCGACATGGTCATCAAGCCGACCAACGCCGAGTATCGCAACGTGTACGTCTCGCGGTTCACGGTCCGCGACGGCAAGATCACGCGCTTCGCCGAGCACTACGACCCGATTCGACTCGTCGTGGCTCTCGGTGGCACGGTGCAGGGTGCCAGCATCGCGAGCGCGGCTCCGGCCGGCTGAAGCTCCAGCGGGCCGATGTCGGCTGCCACGGCCCTGAGCGACGGTGCACCGCGTTGACCTGCGGGTGCTCGTTTCGGCGGAAGCGAATTTGCGCAGTAATCCGGGGTCGTAGAGTGGCCTGGTGTCGTATGCGCGGACGGTGAGGGCGGCGCAGGGTGCGACGGCGGTGCAGATCGTCGGGTCGTCGCGGCGGGGGGCGCGGGACATCGAGTACCTTGGCCCGGCTCACGACGAGGCTGACCGCGAGCACGCCGAAGTCTCCATGCGCGTGTACCTGTGGGGGCCGAAAACCTGTGCCACCTGGCCGGATGCTCCTGACCGTTGGCTGCTCGGCCCACGCCGCCTGCCAGGGCGTGGGACGATCTTCAGCTTGTGGGGTTGAAGCTGATCTTCTTGATTGTCATTCGTGCCGTGTCGCTGCTGGGGTTGTCGCGGCGGGAGTGGTGGTGGAAAGACGCCGAGATCCTTATGCTGCGCCATCAGCTCGCTGTGGCTGAGCGCCAGCGGCCTCGCGCTCATTCGCGTCTGACATGGCCGGACCGGGCGTGGCTGGCGCTGCTTGCGGGGACGATGCCGACCGAGCGCCTGGCGGCGATGCGATCGATTGTCACTCCTGGCACGATAGTGCGCTGGCACCGGGACATCGTCCGCCGCCGCTGGGCACGCCGGTCGCGCCGGGGCCGCTCCGGGCGCCCGGCGACGCATCGCAAGGTGCGGTCGGCGGTGTTGCGGCTGGCCCGGGAGAACGAGTCATGGGGATACCGCCGGATCCACGGCGAGCTTGCGGGACTCGGCATTACGGTGGCACCGTCCACGGTCTGGCAGATCCTCAAGAACGCTGGCATCAGCCCGGCACCGCGCCGCGACGGCCCGGGCTGGGCAGAATTCCTGCGGTCCCAGGCGCAGGGGATCCTGGCACTGGACTTCTTCACCGCCGATCTCCTCAACGGCACGAAGGTCTACGTCTTGGCCGCCATGGAGCACGGCACTCGCCGCATCCGGATCCTCGGAGCCACCGAGCATCCAGTCCAGTCGTGGGTAGTGCAGCAGGCCAGGAACCTCCTGATGGACCTGGAAGACGCCGGGACCCGGGCAAAGTTCGTCTTGCATGACCGCGACGCTAGCTTCACCGCCGCGTTCGACGCCGTCTTCCATGCCGCTGGCGCCAGGGTGGTCCGCTGCGCTGTTCAGGCGCCGCGGATGAACTCGATCATGGAACGCTGGATCGGCGGCTGTCGGCATGAGCTGCTGGACCGGACCTTGATCTGGAACCAGCGCCACCTGATGACCGTGCTACGCGAGTACGAGGATTTCTAGCCGGGTAGCCCCGGTGCATTGCTGCACCGGGGCCCCCTCAGGACCGGGCATGCACGTTCCCGCGCACCACGGCCCAGGCAAGCCGCTATGGGCAGTTCAGGTTGCCTGCTGCAGCACGGTGTTTCCTGCCGTCCGGGGCTGGTTTCTGCTCCGGTGGCAGGTGTCGTGTACGAGGTGTGTCCGGTGGCGGCGCGCGGCGCTGGGCGTGTCGTGGTGGACCAGGTAGTCCGCCTCGATCGCCTTCCTGGTGACCCGCAGGAACCAGCGTTCCCAGCCCTCGGGGGACTGCGGAGGCTGGTCGCGGGTCAGCAGGTTCTCCCCGCAGAGGCTGCACCGCCCGTCCTGCCTGGACAGCAGGCGCACGGTATAGGAATCCAGCGGGGATGTCACCTTCTGGCGACGTTGCGCCCAGTACCCGGCCAGGGCGGGATCATCGGGGGACGCCCCGCCTTTGACCAGGGTATGCCGCACGATATCGGTCCAGGCCAGTCTCGGCAGGTAGGCGCCGGTGTCTTTATCGCCGAATACCCACCGGTCATTCCTGAACTTACTGAACTTCCGGAAGTACCGGCCGACGATCCAGCCTTTCGGCTTACTCGAGTGGTTCCAGCATGCCCACTTATAGGTGAGCTTCCACAGGTAGTTGTCCAGGGCACGGAACACCCTGGACGACACCACCGTCCGGTAGTAGGCGACCCAGCCCCGTGTGATCGGGACGATTTTCGCCAGTACCGCTGCGACGTTGGCCCCGCGGAGCGCGCGGAACTCTTTCGCAAGCCGTTCCCGGAACCTCTTGATGGCCATGACACCCGGTTTGATGAGCAGCTTGCCGTTCGGATAGCGGCGGAGGTTAAATCCGAGAAAATCAAACCCCTCAGAAAGGGGAACGATCCGGGTCTTGGCTTCGTTAAAAGCCAGCCCTCTCGGCTCCAGCCACCCGGCCAGCCGCGCCTGGACCTGCTCGGCCTGCTGCCTGGAGTGGCAGCACACGACCAGGTCATCGGCATATCTAGTGAGCGTCGGACAACCGTCCCTCACATCCCCGGCATGAACACCGGTCCGGTAACGGACGCCTGCGGCCTCCTCCAGCCCGTGCAATGCGATATTCAGCAGCAAGGGAGAAATAACACCGCCCTGGGGAGTCCCCTCCCCGGTCGGCGCGAACCCTTTCCCAGCCTCGAAAATCCCCGCCTTCAGCCACCCGGCGATCATATCCCTCGCGGGGAAACCGCCGAGCATTTCCAGCAAGTACCCGTGGCTGATCTTGTCGAACGCGCCTGCCAGATCAGCATCAAGAATCCACACCCGCCTGGATTTCCCGTGCAGGGTGTTGTACAAAGATTCTATCGCGTCGTGACAGCTGCGGCCCGGCCGGAACCCATAAGACCTGGGCTCGAACCGGGCCTCCCACTCGGGCTCCAGCGCGTTCCGTACCCGTGCCTGATGACACCGATCCGAAAGAACCGGAATTCCGAGCGGGCGCATTTTTGTCTTATCACTGGCTTTCGGTATATACACCCGCCGGACCGGGGACGGCTGATGCGAGCCGATGCTGGCGTGCACCTGCACCGCCATCTCGGCCCGTGCCTGGCTGGTCAGCGCGACCAGCCCGTCGATTCCCGCGGTCCTGCGGCCCGCGTTGCGCTGCGTCACCTGCCGCACGCTCACCAGCGTGTTGCTCCAGCTCCGCAGCATCAGCTTCTGCACGTTCCTGGCCAGCGGCCAGTCACCCTCCTGCACCGCCTTGAAGATCCTGCCGCGCAGCCGCCGTACCTGCTCCTCATGGCGACGCCAGTCCACCTGATCCCAGGCATCACCATCAAACGGGGGCAGGCCCTCAGGTCCGTTCACCGGGGTGTCCAACTTGCCCGTCAGTTCCGGCATTTACGCTCGCTCTCACCTCAAAGGCTCACCTGCCCACGTCAGCGCTCTTTCGAGCCCGGTAGCAAGACCGGCATCCGGGCCAGTTATACGAGGACCACCCGGGAGGAGTTCCCGGTCCTGCGGCCCCGCTTTCCTGCCGCCTTTCGGCCGCCCGGCATCTGCTTCCTGGGCACCCTGTCCTGCCAGGGAGTTCAGCCCCCCTTACGGTCGGCTTACCGCACCGCCTGCGCATACCCGCGCCTGGGATGCGGACCCATAGCAGGGTTTACACGTTCCGCACGCGTGAGACCCGGACCGGGCCGGGCGCCCTCTTTACCCCGGGAACGGCGGTGTCCGCTGGCCATCGAGTTGTCCGTGGCCGCCGCCTGCCGCCTCTCAGCGGCCGGTTCCTGTCATCCCGGCACAGCCACCCAGCCCGGGATGTCGATGTCACGAGGCATCAGCAAGGGTTTCCGGATAGTCGCCCCATTCCGGTCCTTCCCCTCGCCTGTGGCCGCCATGGCTGGAGCGGCGGTCCTTGGGCTTTTCCGTGAGCTCCGCACCCAGCCGGCCAGGAACCGGCCACGCACGTCACGGCGGGGACAGGTCGAACACAAACCTGTAGCTATGTCTCCGGCATCAGCCAGACCTCCTCGACTAGCTCACTCACCACGTGCGACCTCGTGTCGCAACAACACGCACCGGCCGCACCGCGCCCTGAACCAGGCCGCGCCTCTCCGTCCCCTGCCCGGCAGCGTTACTGATCTGGATCATTTCCGGGTCCAGCGGC
>Ga0335076_10000700_pt1 | contig 31352 bp, 27 predicted proteins | sample Lox_Sample_25_FD_206717 | JGI IMG/M metagenome (GOLD analysis project Ga0335076, IMG submission 206717) | Soil microbial communities from Loxahatchee National Wildlife Refuge, Florida, United States - Lox_Sample_2.5 | ecosystem: Environmental > Terrestrial > Soil > Wetlands | place: USA...
GCGGAGTTAAGGTCGTCTACCCAGTAGCCGACGTGGTGCAGCCGCTGCATCGTCACCGTCATCGGGCCGTGGCGTCGTCGCTCTGCGCGCGGTCCTCGAGCGCCCCGCCGCCGAACTGGCGGTCGTGGTCCATGGTCATGCGCATGAACGGGTAAACGTAGTCGCGCATGTCCTGCTCGTAGGCCCCGATGGCCCGGACGATATCGGCCTCGCCGCGGGCGGCCGCGGTGAGCTGGTCCAGCAGATGCGCGGCGTCGCGCAGCGCCAGGTTCGCGCCCAGGCCGAGCGTCGGGAGCATGGCGTGGGCGGCGTCGCCGATCAGCGTCACCCGTGAGGGCGGCCACGGCGGCGGCGGCTCGAGGAAGCCGAAGGGAATCACGAAGATCGAGTCGAGGTCCACGCTCGCGACCAGGGCCCGGGCCGCGGGGTGCCAGCCCTCGATCGCGCCCAGCATGGCCTCGCGGAGCATGCCGGGCGTGCCGGGCGTCCACTCGGCCGCGGGCGGGATCACCGTCCCTGGCGCCACGCTGCAGCTGATCATCACGTAGTCGTCGACCGGCTCGAGCCGCACGTCGGGCGCGATCGCGGCCGCCGCGTCGCCCGGGCGCTGCCGGGGCCGGTAGACGGAGATCAGCAGCCGCGAGCCCTTGCGGTCCGCGGCGATGATCACGCCTTCGAACAGGTGCGGCGGCATCCGCCCGAGCAGTTCGGGCGTCAACGGCGTGCGGCCGAAGACGCCGAGCCCCCGGACGCCGGTGTCGATGACCGGCGTGCCGGGAAGCCGCTGCCTGCGGACCGCCGAGCGGATGCCATCGGCGCCGACCAGGACGTCGCCCCGGGCCGTCGTGCCGTCGTCGAGGGTCACCGATACGCCGGAGGGGGTCTCGTCGTACCCGACGACCGCTTGGCCCGGGTGGAACGACTCGCCCAGCCGGGCCCGCAGGATCGAGCGCAGCGTCCGGCGGTGGACCCCGGTGTGCGGGCGTGCAGCCTCGTTCGGCGGGCCCAGGTGCGGCTGCGAGCTCAGCTCGTTGAGCTGATCGTCGAGGACGATCGACTCACGCCGGTCGTAGGTCCGGCGTGAGGTCTCGACGTACAGCTCGAACAGGTCCTCGGGCAGGCAGCGCCGCAGGGCCTCGCCGCCGTCGGCGTTCATGTGGAGGTAATAGCCGATCTTGCGGCTGTCGTCGGCGTCGCGCTCGAAGATCTCGCACGTGTGCCCGTCCTTGACCAGCCCCTGGGCCAGGGCCAGGCCGCTGAGGCCGCCGCCGGCGATGAGGACGTGCAGCGGTTCGGTACTGGTCACGGCGATCTCCTTCTCTTCGTTGCGGCGGCTCGGCGCGGCCGGCCCGTCACGTCGCGCCCGCAAAGCGCTGCCGGATCTCACCGACTCCGTCGACGCGGCTGACCAGGGTCTCGCCGGGCCTGAGGTAGCGCGGCGGCTGCATACGGTTGCCCACGCCGGCCGGCGTCCCGGTGAAGATGAGGTCACCGGGCAGCAGCGGGCACACGGCCGACAGCCGGGCCACCAGGTCGTCGACGGGGAAGATCATCTCGCTGGTCCGCCCCTGCTGCAGCGGCTCACCGTCCAGCCAGGACGCGAACCCGATATCGTCCCGGTCCGGCAGCTCGTCCGGCGTGACAGCGACGGGCCCGGTCGGTCCGAAGCCGGGGAACGACTTGCCCAGGCAGAACTGGGCGGGCGTCCCGGCGAGCTGCAGCACTCGCTCGGACAGGTCCTGCCCGCAGGTGATCCCCGCGACCGCGTCCCACGCTCGCGCCCGCTCCAGGCGGTAGCCACCGCGTCCGACCACCACGACGACCTCGACCTCCCAGTCGACCTTGCCCTCGGGCAGCCGCACGATGGCGTCCGGGCCCGTGACGCAGGTGGGGAACTTCGTGAATACCAGGGGCGCCTCGGGGGGTACGAAGCCAGCCTCGGCGGCGTGCGGGCGGTAGTTGAGCGCGACCGCGAACACCTGGCGCGGGCAGGGCACCGGCGGGCCCAAGCGGCGCGCGTCGAGCGCCTCGGCCGCCCCCCAGCCGGCCGAGGCAGCGAACGTACGGACGTCATCCCATCGGTCCAGTGCCGCGAGCGGCTCCCAGGGCAGGTCGCCTGCCGAGGCCGCGTGCACGTCGAGAACGCGCCCGTCGGCCAGCAGCACGAAGCGTCCGTCCCACGTCCCGAACCGCATCCGCCTGCCCCGCCCCGACGCCTGGTCAGCCCGTCGAAGAGTAGAGGTCGGTCGAGTACGGCGGGGTGTCGTGGACGGCGCTCCACGGCACCACGTGGTTGCGGAGCACGCCCACGCCCTCGACTTCGGCCTCGATGTGGTCACCAGGCTGGAGGTAGAACTCGAACGGGTTGGGCTGAACCGCCGCCACGCCCGAGATCGTCCCGGTCGTGAGGATGTCCCCGGCCGAGTAGCCCTGCGCCGAGTGGTACGCGACGAGGTGGGGGATCGAGATGAGCATCTGGGCGGTGTTGCCGCGCTGGCGGACCTGGCCGTTGACCCGCAGCTCCATCGCCAGTGCCTGGGCGTCCGGCACCTCGTCCTTGGTCACGATCCAGGGACCGATCGGGCAGAACGTGTCGATTGCCTTGGAAAACGAGAACACGCCGGACTGCATCTCCCGGCGCTGGATGTCGCGGGCCGTGATGTCATTGAAGACCGTGTATCCAGCGATGTAGTCCCCGGCCTCCTCGGGCCCGAAGAACTTGCCGCTGCGGCCGATGATGATCGCAAGCTCGAGCTCGTAATCAAGCTCCTTCGTCAGCCCTTCAGGGTACACGATGGCGTCGTCGGGGCCGATGATCGCGTCCACGTTCTGGAAGAACACGATTCCCTTGTGCACCGGATGCGACCAGTCAACCGCCTGCAGCTCCTCGTGATGGTCGGCGAAGTTGCCGGCGGTGTGGAAGAACTTCTTCGGCACGATCGGCGCCCGCAGCCGGACGTCGGCCAGCGGGAAGCGGGACCCCGTTTCGCCGGCCTGGCCGCCCCGCTCGAACCACTCGCGTGTCGAGGCACAATCGAGCTCCACAACGACCTCACCCTCGAGGCGACCTACCCGACCAGCGTCGAAGGTGACCAGTTTCACGGCGCGCTCTCATTCTATGAAAGTTACTTTCGCAATATCATCGGACGCTGCGGACACGGTGTCAAGAGGGCCGGCGGGCGCGGGGCCCAGGAGGGCCGGTCGGCGCGGTGTCAAGAGGGCCGGCGGGCGCGGGGCCCAGGAGGGCCGGTCGGCGCGGTGTCAAGCGGGCCGTCCGGGGCAGGGACGCGGAACACGCGGAGCTGCAGCGCAAGCGCCGCGTAGTAGCCGACGAGGGTGAGCAGCTCGAACAGCCCCGCCGTGCCGACATGGTCGACGGCCTCGAGGTACTCGGCATCGTCGAGGTCGCCCCGCGCCACGAGCGCGGCGACCGTGCGCGCGACCACGGCCTCGCGCCCGCTCAGCGCGGCGTGGCGGCCGTCGCGCACGGCGGCCAGCTCAGCGTCGCCCAGCCCGGCCGAGCGGGCGACCGCCTCGTGCGCGTACCACTCGAAGTCGGACCGCCAGTGGGCCGCGACGACGAGGATCGCGATCTCGCGGCACCGGTCGTCGAGCCCGGTGTCGTAGCGCACCGAAGAGCCGAGCGCCTGCAGGGCCGACCCCAGCCGCGGCTGAAGCAGGAAGGCGTTGAACGGGCCCTCGAGGCGTCCGGCCGCGTCAACCAGCCGGAACGGCTGGGGGCCCTGGGCGCGGCGCCCCCCGGCGATCGCGTCGTAGAGCGAACGCTGCTCGTCATCGAGCGACGACGGCCCGAGCTTCGGGATGCGCGCGCCGGATGTCACAGCACGCTGACGTTGGTGTCGGACAGCAGCGCGGAAATCCCGGCGCAGGTCGCCAGCACCGGGGGCGTGAGCTCGCGGATCATCCGCTGCGTGGACCAGTCCCGGGCCTGGACGGCCAGGTTGACGCCCGCGAGCACGCGGCCGTCCGGGCCGGTGATGGGGGCGGCGACCGACCGGAGCCCGTACGCCAGCTCCTCGTCCTGCATCGCCCAGCCCTGGTCGCGTATCGCGGCGAACTCCCCGCGCAACTCGGCCAGCGAGACCTTGGCGTTGGGCCCGGAGTTGGCGGAGAACGAGGCGTCCGTGATGCGCGCCTCCAGGTCGGACTCGTCCAGGTAGGCGAGCAGCAGCTTGCCGATCGAGGTGTGCACGGCGGGCAGCGTGGAGCCCACCTGGATGTTTGCGGTCACCAGGTCGGAGTTGCGCAGGCGGACGAGGTAGAGGACGCGGTCGCCATTGAGGACGGCCAGGTTCACCGTCTCCCCCGTGCGCTCGCCGAGCTCCCGGAGCTTCGGCGTGGCTATGCCGACGAAGTCGAGGCTGCGCAGCGCGGCCGTGCCGAGCGTCAGCGTGCGCACGCCTGGCCGGTAGTCGCCGCTGGGCAGGTGATCGAGATAGCCCTCCGACGCGAGCGTCATCACCACCCGGTAAACGGTGGGCATCGGCAGGCCCGTGGCGGCGACGAGGTCGCTCACCCGCCAGGACGGGCGCTGCTCGTCGAACAGCGACAGGATGCGCAGCCCCTTGGCGAGGGCCTCCACGCGGTATCCCGGGCGTTCCGGGGGTTCCGGGCGGTCAGCGGGTTCCGCCCCGGCGGGGGGCTTGACGGGGTGGAGCGCAGCGGTTGAGGAGCTGGCGGTGCGCCTGGGCATGGACGGCCTTCCTCGGTAACGGACTGCCATCAGCCTACGGGTGCGAGGGGCGGACCCTGGACAGCTGTGCGGCGAGTCGGCTACGGTATCAGAAAGTGACTTTCACTATACGAGAACAATAACTGAAGGGTAAACCCCCCCATGCAGGACTGGCTCATGCTCGACGGGCGGCCAACTCTGGTCTTCGGCGCCGGCGGGCTCGGGGGAGCCGGCGCGCTGAGCCTGGCTGCCCAGGGCGCCCGTGTCGCGCTCGTCGATCTGAACCAGGAGAATCTCGACGCGGTCGTGCGAGCCGCGAAGGACGCCGACGGTGAGGTCGAGGCCCTGGTCGCCGACCTGCGGACGGCGGAGGCCTGCCGCACGGCCGTCCGCGAGGCCGTCGAGCTGGTGGGAACGCCGCAGATCTTCCTGCACGCTGTCGGCCGCAACGTGCGCAGGCCGGTCCTCGACCTGGAGGACGACGACTGGCAGGAGACCCTCAGCTTGAACCTGTCGTCGGCGTTTTGGCTCGGCCAGGCCGTCGGGCGGCTGATGGTCGAGGAGCGGCACGGCCGGATGGTCTTCGTGTCGTCGGTCTCCGGACTTCTCGCTCATCCGCACCACGCGCCGTACGCGGCGGCCAAAGGGGGGATGAACCAGATGCTCCGGGTCATGGCGCGCGAGTGGGCCCGGTACGGTGTCACGGTTAACGCCGTCGCGCCCGGCTACATCGAGACCGACCTGACCAAGGACTACCTCGACAAGGACAACAACCGGGAGAGCCTGGAATCGCTCGTCCCGGCGGAGCGGCTCGGCCGTCCGGAGGAAGTGGCCGACGCGGTGACGTTCCTGGCGTCGGACCGCGCCCGCTTCATCACCGGCCAGGTCTTGTACGTGGACGGCGGCCGCGTCCTCGTCTGACCGTGCCACCCACCCACTCATCCCGGAAGGACACTCCCGTGCCTCTCGCCCCCGTTCCCCCGCCCCGTCGCCTCCAGGGCCGGTCGGTTGTCGTCACCGGAGCCGGGACCGGCTTCGGCGCCGAGATCGCGGTACGCGCCGCCCAGGAAGGGGCCCGTGCCGTCGGCGTCCACTACCGCAGCTCCATGGACGGGGCGAAGCGGACGGCCGACCGGGTAGCGGCCGAGGGCGGCGCTCCGGTACTGCTCCAGGCCGACATTATCGACTGGGGACAGATCAAGGCGATGGCCGACGCCGCCTTCGAACAGCTGGGCGGCGTCGACGTGCTGGTGAACAACGTCGGCGACGTCGCACGTGAGCAGATGTCGTGGCGTGACATCACCGAGGAGTCGATCGACCATATCCTCGCCGTCGACATCAAGGGCACCCTTCTGTGCGTCCACGAGTTCGGCGCGCGGATGCTGGACCAGGGCCACGGCAGCATCGTGAACATCGGGTCGACCGTCATCGTTCGCGGCAGCGCGCGGGCGCCGCAGTATGCCGCAGCCAAATACGGGCTGCTCGGCGTGACCAAGTCGTACGCGCACGCGTTCGCGCCGACGGTCCGGGTCAATGTCTTCGCCCCCGGGTTTATCGAGACCGAGGCAACCCTCGGACGCCGGGACTGGCAGTCAGGCCGCGGTGACCAACTGCGATCACTCACCCCGATGGGCCGGATCCCCGGACCCGCCGAGCTCGCGGGCACGGCTCTCTTTCTCGCGACCGACGACGCCTCGCACATGACCGGCGGGTACATGGTCGCCGACGGCGGCTACAACATGGTCGGGGCGTGAGCGTGGCGGGACCGCACCCGCGCGACCTCAGGCTCACCGAGGCCCGCGCGCTGGTGCAGCGCGCCGTCGACAAGGCCGAGCAGCTCGGCCTGCGCGGGGCGATCGCCGTGGTCGGGGCGACGGGGACGCTGCTCACGGCGTCACGCATGGATGCAGGGGGACCTGGCGGAATGGCGCGGGCTCGCTCCAAGGCCTGGATCTCGGCGACCCAGCAGATCCCGAGCTCGGAGCACCTGCATCGCATGACGACGATCGCCCCGCCGGTCGCCTCCGGCTTCGCCCTGGCCTCGCCGGAGGCGGTGTTCCCGGGCGCGGGCGGGCTGCCAGTCAGCGTCGACGGCGTCGTGGTCGCGGGTATCGCGGCCTCAGGCGCGACGGTGAGCCCGTTCTTTCCGGCCGACGTCGACGCGCGCGCGCTGAGCGTCGACGGCAGGCCGGCCAACCCCGAGGACCTGCTGATCGCATATGCCCTCGGACTACCGTACGCCGGGCAACACGGGGACGATCAGAAGCGGTGGGAGGAGCGCTTCGGCGACCTGGTCGTCGACCCGGCAGAGAGCCTCGGCATGGCTCCGGCCCCCCGGGCGACCCGCCAGGCCCAGCTCGAGTGGGCGAAGGCGCTCTGCGACGCCGCCATGGACGCGGCGTCGCGTCACGGTGTCCGGGTCGCGGTCGCCGTCGTTGACAGCGGCGGTGACCCGATCCAGCAGGACCTGACAGACGGCGGCCCGGCCGGCGCGGTAGCCGTCGCGCAAGCCGTGGCCGGCGCCGCGGCGCTCTTCGACTGTGACAGCGGCGACCTGGGCTCCCGCTTCGGCCAGGCCGATGCCGTCGCCCGCCTGGTGGTACCGCCGGTGCTGGGTGCCCCCGGCGGGCTGCCGGTCCGCGACGCCGGGCGCGTGGTCGCCGGCCTCGGCGTCGGCGGCGGCGATCCGTCGGCCTGCGAGGACATTGCCCGGACCGCCCTGGCCGCGTCATGACCGACGGCGGCAGCGATCCGGTCCGCATCGCGGTCATCGGCTGCGGCGCGATCGGAAGCCTGTATGCCGCACACCTCGCGCGCGTTCCCGGCGTCGAAGTGTGGGGCGTCGACCCCTGGGCCGAGCACGTGGACGCGATCCAGGCGCGGGGGCTGCGGGTCACCGGCCTCGCGGACTTCGTCGCGAAGGTCCACGCGCGAACCGACGGCAGCGACCTCCCTCCGTGCGACTTCGGCCTCGTCGCCACCAAGGCGCTGGACACGCACGCGGCCGTCGGGGGGGCCCGGGCGGCCCTCGGGAACGCCGCCGTCGTCAGCGTGCAGAACGGGGTCGGCAACGAAGAGGTCATCGCCGAGCTCGTGGCGCGCGTCATCCGCGGGAGCATCGTCACGGCGGGCGCGGTCGTGGAGCCGGGGGTCGTGCGGTACGACGCGCAGGGGGACTCGTGGTTCGGGCCGTTCGAGCCCCGGCCGGCGCCGATGGGTGATGTCGAACGACTGGCCCGGCTGCTCACCGACGGCGGCCTGCGAACGCACGCGCTCCGGGACGCGAGAGGGCCGCAGTGGACGAAGGTCATCTTCAACGCTGCGACGAGCCCGCTCGCCGCGCTGACCGGGCTCTCGGTGGGCCGCGTCTGCACCGACGCCGGGCTTCGACGGCAGGTCGACCGGCTGATCGCGGAAGCGATGGCGGTCTGCGCGCGGACCCGGATCGTACCGACGCGCCCGCCACAGGAGGCCGTGGACGAGGCCATCGCGGAGGCGTACGACCACAAGCCGAGCATGCTGCAGGACGTCCTCGCCCGGCGGCCTACCGAGATCGACGTCCTCAACGGCGGCATATCCGCCGAGGGACGGCGGATAGGGGTCCCCACCCCCCTGCACGACTGCATGGTCGCCCTGGTCAAGGGCCTCGAGCGGTCCTGGTCCGGCTAGCCCGGACGGGCGCGGTCCGCGCCCTGTGGTGTCGCCAATTCGTGACTGCCGAAGTGTAGACAACCGCGCCCGTCTTCCGTAAACTGCGAACAATGAAAGTAACTTTCACGATGTGAAAGTTACGCCTCATTGCTCAGGGAGTCCTTCGTGAGTACCCGTCGCCGCCGCCGCGCCCGCCATCGGCCAGGCACTGGCAGTCGCCGCCACGCCGCTCATGAGGGCGCCTTCTTCCGGCCGCCGCGGATGAGTGCCGCAGAGGGAGAGCCATGACCGCACCGACCACACGCCAGCCGCTGCTCGACGTGGCCGGCCTGCGCGTCTCCTACGGGGGGGTCGAGGCCGTGTCCGATGTCGGCCTCCAGGTCGCCGAGGGCACCGTCTACGGGCTGATCGGCCCCAACGGCGCCGGCAAGACCTCGATGGTCGACGCCCTGACCGGATACACCAAGCCCGCCGCCGGGCGGATCGTGTTCGACGGCCGCGACATCGACGGCCTGCGCCCCTACCGGCGAGCGCGCCTCGGCCTGGCCCGTACGTTCCAGTCGGTCGAGCTGTTCGGCGACCTCACCGTCGACGAGAACCTGCTCGTGGCCAGCGAGCACGTGACCGTCGCCTCGGCGCTGCGAGACCTCTTCCTGCCGCACCGCCCGCCGGACCGGACCGGCGTCGACTGGGCCATCTCGGTCTGCGGACTGGAGGACGTCGTCGACCGCTACCCGTCGGAGATCTCACTCGGCAAGCGCAAGCTGGTGGGCATTGGCCGGGCGCTCGCCCGGCAGCCCCGGCTGGTCCTGCTGGACGAGCCCGCGGCCGGGCTCGACACCGACGAGAGCCTCGAGCTGGGGCGCCGGCTGCGGACTCTGCCGGAAGAGCACGGCGTGACGGTCTTCCTCATCGACCACGACATGGGGCTCGTGCTCAGCGTGTGCGACCAGCTCATGGTCCTCGACTTCGGACGGCAGATCGCCGCGGGAACCCCGGCGCAGATCCGCGATGACCCGCGCGTGATCGAGGCCTACCTAGGAGGACACCATGCCGGCACCGGCCACTAGTGCGAGCGGGTCCGGCCACGCCCTGGCCGTGCAGAACCTCTTCGCCGGCTACCAGGAGATACCGGTCGTCCGCGAGCTCAACCTGGAGGTCCGCCCGGGTGAGGTGGTAGCCCTGCTCGGCCCGAACGGCGCCGGGAAGACCACGACCCTGGAGACCATTGCCGGGCTGAACCGCCCGATCTCGGGCACGGTCGAGCTGTCCGGCGAGAACGTCGGCGGCGTGCCGGCCTACGTCCTCGCCCGCCGGGGCGTCGCGCTCGTGCCCGAGGGGCGCGCCCTCTTCCCCGGGCTCACCGTCCGCGAGCACCTGCGGCTGGCGGGCGGGCGGGGCGGCAGCCGCGAGGAAGAGCTGCTCGAGATGCTTCCCGAGCTGCGCAAGTGCCTCGGGCGCAAGGCAGGCCTGCTGTCCGGCGGCGAGCAGCAGATGCTGGCCGTGGGCCGGGCGCTGGTGATCCGGCCGCGGCTGTTGCTGGTCGACGAGATGAGCCTCGGACTGGCCCCGGTGATCGTCGAGCGCCTGCTCCCGATCCTGCGCCGGGCGGCCGACGAGCTGGGCGCGAGCGTCCTGTTCGTCGAGCAGCACGTCGCGCTGGCGCTGGAGATCTCGGATCGCGCCTACGTCATGACGCACGGCCGCATCAGGCTCGAGGGCCCCGCGGCCGAGCTTCGCGAGCGGCGTGAGCTGCTCGCCGCCAGTTACCTCGGGGAGACGGCCGCCTGACGTGGCCGCTTCCGGCGAGCTCTGACCCAGGGATACAACTACTAGGAGAAAAGATGAAACGTCACAGATGGCTCTGCGCGGCGGCGCTCGCCGTGATCGGGCTGGTCGCGGCGGGTTGCAGCTCGAGCAGCTCGAGCGCTCCCTCGTCGGGCAGCACGTCGGCCGCGGCCAGCAGCGCGGTGTTCGGCACGCCGCACAAGGCGACCGGCACTCCTTATGTCTTCGGGATGATCAACGATGAGACCGGCGCGGTGACGTTCCCGGAGGCGCGCCAGGGAGCGATCGCCGCCGCCGACTACGTCAACAACTATCTCGACGGCATCAACGGGCACCCGATCGCGATCGACGAGTGCACCGGCGACGGGACGCCGGCCACCGCGGCGCGGTGCGCCAACCAGCTGGTGGCCGACCATCCGATGGCGATCCTCGGCGCGGCCGATGTTGGCGCGCCCGCCTCGATCCCGATCTACGAGCACGCCAACCTGGCGTACCTGGGCGGCATCCCGTTCACCCCGGTCCCCATGATCGCCCCGAACTCGGTCCAGTTCTGGTCGGTCAGCGTCGGCGACAACGCGGCGGCCGCCGTGTACGCGGGCACGAAGCTGGGCGTCAAGAGCGTTGCGCTGGTGTACTTCAGCAATCCCCAGGGCGAGTCGATCATTCCCCAGATCACGCCGGTGTTCAAGGCCGCCGGGGTGACGACGATCAAGTACGTCCCCCTGTCGCCGACGACCCCGGACCCGAGCCCGCAGGCGGCCCTGGTCGAGAGCAGCGGGGCGCAGCTCGCCTACGTCGACGTCCCGAACGGCTGCGGCAACATGCTGAAGGCGCTGAAGAGCGTCGGCTACACCGGCAAGCTGATGGGCATCGACCCGTGCGGAGCGCCGCCGGTGATCCAGGCCGCCGCGGGCGGGGCCGAGGGCATGTACATCGCCTCCCCGTTCCTGCTGCAGAGCGGGAGCAGCCAGCAGGCACGGCTGTTCCAGGCGGCGATGAAGAAGTGGGCCGCGCCCGGCACGCTGATCGACTCGATCTCCACGGCCGGCTTCGCCACCGTGATGAACGTCCAGCAGGTGCTGAGCAAGATCTCGGGCACGCCGACGACCACGACCATCCTGGCCGCGTTCAAGGCGGGCACCCACCCGAACTTCCTGTCGCACCCCTACACGTGCAACGGGCAGGCGATGAAGGGCGCCCCCGCGATCTGCAACGACTACTACCTCATGAACCAGGTCAAGAACGGGGTGATCACCCAGCCGGATCCGACCTGGGTGACCTCGAAGGGCTACTTCCCGGGCATCAGCGGCTGATGACCGCGGCCGGGTCCGCCCGCCCCGGGGCGGGCGGACCCGGCCTCCTCGCCGGCTTTACCAACGAGAAATAGACGAGAGACCATGTCCAGCTACACCCTCTTCCTGATCCTGGGCCTCGGCTCCGGCGCCACCTACGCCATCCTCGGCCAGGGACTCGTGCTCAAGTACCGCAGCGCGGGCGTGGTCGACTTCGCGCACGGCGCCGTGGCGATGTTCATCGCCTACGTCTTCGTCAACCTGCGCAGCTTCGGGGAGCTCGAGCTGCCCGTGGTCTGGATCCCGCACCAGGTCTCGCTGAACGGCGGGGCCGGGATCAGCACCGCGCTCGCGATCGTCATCTCGCTGGTGTACGCGGCGATCCTCGGGCTGGTGCTCTATGTCCTGGTCTACCGGCCGCTCCGCGGCGCCTCGCCGCTCACCCGCGTCTGCGCGTCGGTCGGCGTAATGCTCACCCTGCAGGCGATCGCGGTCCTCAACTACAGCACCGAGCCCGTCACCACCAACCCGATCTTCCCCAGCTCCTCGCTGTCGCTTTCCAAGGTCATGTTCCCCGAGGACCGGCTGTTCTTCACCGGCGTGGTCGTCATCATCTCGGCCGCCCTCGCGATCACCTACCGTTTCTCCCGGTTTGGCCTGGCCACCCGGGCCGGCGCCGAGAACGACCGGGGGGCCGCGCTGACCGGCATCTCCGCCAACCGCATCGCCGGCCAGAACTGGGTGATCGCCACGGTCCTGGCGGGCGCGGCCGGCATCCTGATCGCCCCGGTCGCCAGCCTCGATCCGACCTCCTACACCCTGTTCGTGGTGCCGGCCCTGGCCGCCGCCCTGGTCGGCCGGTTCGAGTCGTTCTGGATCACCGCGCTGGCCGGCCTGCTGATCGGCTGCGCCCAGTCCGAGATCGAGAAGCTCATCACGGTCTGGACCTGGCTGCCCCAGCAGGGACTGCCGGATTCGGTTCCGTTCATCGTCATCATCGTGGTGATGGCGCTCCGCTCGCGCGCGGTGCTCGCCCGCGGCGGGGAGACGGCCGAGCGCAACCCCTCGGTCGGCCGCCCGCACTCGCCGCTGCGCACGGCAGCCGCGTGCTTCGTGGCCGGGCTGGTCCTGTTGCTGGTGCTCAACAGCGTCCTGCGCTTCGCGTTCATATCGTCGCTGACGGTCACGTGCATCGCCCTGTCCGTCGTGGTGCTGACGGGCTACGTCGGCCAGGTGTCGCTCGCCCAGATGTCGCTGGCCGGGATCGGCGGCTTCGCGCTCGGGCACATCTCCACCGCCTGGGGCATCGGCTTCCCGTTCTCGCTGATCCTCGCCGGCCTCTGCGCGGTTCCCGTCGGGTTGATCATCGGCCTGCCGGCCCTGCGGCTGCGCGGCGTGAACCTGGCGGTGGTCACGCTGGGGTTCGCGGCGGCGATGGACGCCCTGATCTTCACCAGCCAGAGCTTCACCGGCGGCACGGCCGGCCTGCCGATCCAGGAGCCGCAGCTGTTCGGGCTGAACCTGGCGATCAGCCAGGGCAGAGCCTATCCGCGCGCGATCTTCGGCGCGATGGTGCTGATCGTCGTGATCCTGCTCGGGCTGCTGGTCGCCCGGCTCAGGCGGGGACCGGCCGGGCGCATGCTGCTGGCGATCCGCTCCAACGAGCGCGCCGCCGGCTCGGTCGGGATCAACGTCGCCCAGGGCAAGCTGATGGCGTTCGCGCTGGCCGCGTTCATCGCCGGCATCGGCGGCGCCCTGACCGGCTACACCCAGGGCGAGCTGACCTCGGACAGCTTCGCGGCGTTCACGTCGATCGGCCTGCTGGCGATCGTGTTCGTGGCCGGCGTCGGGCGCATCGCCGGGGCGGCCGTCGCGGGCATCATGTTCTCCGCCGCGGGGCTGTTCGTGACCTTCCTCAACATCCACCTCAACGTCGGCCAGTACCAAGCGGTCGTCGCCGGCGTGGCGCTGGTGCTGACCGCCGTCCAGAACCCGGACGGCCTGACCAGCACCGCGACCGGCAAGGGCCCGGCGGTGGCGATCGCAAAGCTCCGGGACCGCGCCGTCGGGGAGTATCAGAACCGGGTCGCGGGCCGCGCGGGCGGCCGGACGACGGCACCCGGCGCGGCCGCCTCCCGGCCCGCCGCCGAGGGCGACAAGCCGGACATCCAGCGCCCGGTTGCCTGAGATACCGCCGCGGCCGGGCCGGCTGCGGGCCGAGCACCTCGCCACGGCGTTCGGGATCGGCACCACCCGGCCGCGGCTGTCGTGGTGGCTGCCGGACGGCGCGCGGCGGCAGGTCGGGTACCGGATCCGCGCCGACAACGGCTGGGACAGCGGCCGCGTCGCGAGCGGCGAGAGCGTGCTGGTCAGCTACGGCGGCCCGCCGCTGCGGTCGGGCCAGCGCGTCACCTGGCAGGTCAAGGTCTGGACGGAGCAGGGCGAGAGCGAATGGTCTGACCCGCGGTGGTTCGAGCTCGGGCTGCTCGGCCCCGGCGACTGGTCGGCGCGGTGGATCACGCCGCCCGAGCCCGGGCGCCCGCCGGCCGGCCGGCGGCCGGCGTGGTTCGTGCGCGGCGAGTTCGAGCTCGGCCAAGCGGCCGTCCGCGCCCGCCTGTACGCGACGGCCCACGGCATCTACGAGGCGTTCCTCAACGGCAGCCGCGTCGGCGACGCCGAGCTCACCCCCGGCTTCACCGAGTATCGCCGGCGCCTGCAGGTTCAGGCGTACGACATCACCGCGCTGCTGCGGCGCGGGCGCAACGCCCTCGGCGCGATCCTGTCCGACGGGTGGTTCCGCGGCCAGGTAGGGCTGCCCCGCTCGCACGACCAGTGGGGCTCGGACCTCGGGTTCCTCGCCCAGGTGCGCGTCGACTTCGCCGACGGATCGACGGCCGTGGCCGGAACGGGGGAAGGCTGGCGTGGCGCGCGGTCGCACATCGACGCGGCCGACCTGATCGCCGGGCAGTCGGCCGACCTCCGCCGCCGGCCCGACGGGTGGAGCGATCCCGGCTTCGACGTGGCCGGCTGGGACGAGGTCGCCGTCACCGGCGACGGCTACGCCAGCCTCGTCGCCTCGCCGGCGCCGCCGGTGCGCGCGGTACAGGAACTCGCGGCCGTCGCGGTGCGCCGGGTCCCGCGCGGTCAGGTGTTTGACCTCGGCCAGAACATCAGCGGCTGGGTGCGGCTGCGGGACCTCGGCTCGGCCGGGACCGCGATCACGCTGACGCACGGCGAGGCGCTCGACTCCGGTGGCGACGTCACCACGCAGCACCTGGACGTGAACCTGCCGTTCATCTCGGAGCCGTTGCCGGCCGGGCAGGTTGACCGGGTTACCTCGGCCGGGCGGCGCGATGAGGCGTTCGAGCCACGGCACACCACGCACGGGTTCCGCTACGTGCGCGTCGAGGGTCATCCGCGCACGCTGACCATGGGCGATCTGACCGGGGTCGTCGTCCATACCGACATGACCCGTACCGGCTGGTTCCGCTGCAGCGACGAGCGCGTCAACCGGCTGCACGAGGCGGCCGTCTGGAGCTTCCGCGGCAATGCCTGCGATATCCCGACCGACTGCCCGACGCGCGAGCGGGCCGGCTGGACCGGCGACTGGCAGGTCTTCGTCCCGGCCGCCGCCTTCGTCTACGACGTCGCCGGGTTCGCCACCAAGTGGCTGCGCGACCTGGCCGCCGAGCAGTGGCCGAGCGGCGTCGTCGCCAACCTGGCGCCGAGCCCGCCCGCGGAGTCCGAGGGCGGCTTCCTGGCCGAGATGAACGGCTCGGCGGGCTGGGGCGACGCGTCCGTGATCGTGCCCTGGGAGATCTACCGCGCCTACGGGGACCGCCGACTGCTGGAGGAGCAGTGGCCGTCGATGGTCGCGTGGCTGGCCCACGTCGAGCGCGCGGCCGCCGGCGCGCGCCACCCGGAGCGCGCCGCGCGCCATCCCGAGCCGCTCCCGCACGAGCGCTACCTGTGGGACACCGGATTCCATTTCGGGGAGTGGCTGGTCCCCGGCGCGGACCTGAAGGGGCCGGAGGAGTTCGAGGCGTTCCGGCGCAGCGACAAGGCCGACGTGGCCACGGCTTACTTCGCCCACTCGGCGCGGCTGATGAGCCAGATCGCGGCCGTGACCGGCCGGCCGGCCGACGCGCGGCGCTACGCCGACCTATCCGACCGGGCCCGCGCCGCCTGGCAGGCCGAGTTCATCGCCCCGGACGGCCGGCTGCATCCGGACACCCAGGCCAACCACGTCCGCGCGCTCGCCTTCGATCTCGTGCCGACCGGGTTGCGCGCGGACGCGGCCGCGCGCCTGGCGGCGCTGATCCGCGCGGCCGGCACCCATCTCGCGACCGGCTTCCTGGCCACGGCGCAGCTCCTCCCCGTGCTCGCCGACACCGGCCACCTGGACGTCGCCTATGAGCTGCTGCTCACCGACACGATGCCGTCGTGGCTGTACATGATCGACCGAGGGGCGACGACCATGTGGGAGCGCTGGGACGGGGTCAACCCGGACGGCGTGCCGTTCGAGTCACTCAACCACTACTCGAAGGGCGCGGTGATCACGTTCCTGCACGGCTATGTGGCGGGGATCCGGCTGCTGGACGGCGCCCCTGGCTACCGGCGCTTCCGGGTCGAGCCGCGGCCGGGCGGCGGGATCACCTGGGCGCGCGCCCGGCACGACAGCCCGTACGGGCGGATCGAGTCGGCCTGGCGGCTCGACGGCGGGGAACTCGAGCTGTCGCTGGCCGTCCCGCCCGGGACGACGGCCGAGGTCGCGCTGCCGGACGGATCCCGGCGGACCGTAGCCCCCGGCCGGCACACCCTCCGGGGCCCGGTGCCACCGACCAGCCCGGGGTGAACTGGGCCGAGCCAGGATCGCCCCGTCTCTCCCCGGCCGGTCAGGCGGCGCCTGCTCCGGCTCCGGCCAGCCGGCCGAAGACGATCGCGTCGGTCAGGCCGCCGCCGTGCTCGGTCAGGTGGCCCCAGATCGAGCCGGCCGCGCCGGCCGCGTACAGGCCCGGAACCGGTCGGCCGTCCGGCGCCAGGACCCGCGAGCGGGCGTCGCGGCGCGGGCCGCCCGAGGCCGTCGCCACGCCGGGCCGCATCGGGATCGCGTACAGGGGCGGCACCAGGGGGACGAGCGTGTGCGGGGCACGCCCGAATTCGTCGTCTCGCTGCCGGGCGACCGCTTCGGCGTACGCGGCCAGGGTAGCTTTCAGCGTGACCGGGTCCAGGCCCGTGGCGGCGGCCAGCTCAGCGGGGCCCTCGCTCCGCTTGATCCACCCGGCGGCCACCTCGGCTGAGTTGTCGGGGCTCCAGTCATAGCCGTTGGGACTGCCGACGATCCCGTGCAGCGGCCCGGCCTGGCGGGCGCCCTCGTCGAAGATGATCCAGCCCGGCATCCGCGGGCGGTTGGGGCGGCGCGGGAGGTACGCCGTGAGGGCCCGCACGCGGTCGTGCGCCTCCCAGCCGGTCTCGTCGGCGAACCGCCGTCCGTCGCCGTCCACATAGACGAAGCCCGGCGCGTGGACGTCCAGCGTGAACGCGGCCGGGTAATCGGGGTGCACGAAGCAGAACCAGCCGAAGAACGCGCTCATGTGCCAGAGCGACGCGCCGGCCGCCTGGGCCAGGCGGATCGTGTCGCCGGTATTGCCCGGGTGCCCGACCGAGACGAGCGGGAGCGGCAGGTAGGTGTCCCGCAGCCCGGCATCGGCCTCGAAGCTCCCGCTCGCGAGCACGACGCCTCGCCGCGCGCCGATGCGCACAGGTTCGCCGTCGTGGTCGACGAGCGCGCCGACGACCCGTTCCCGCTCGAGCACGAGATCGCGCACCGGGCAGTCCAGCGCAACGAGAACGCCTCGTTCCCGGACCGCCGCCTCGAGGACCCGCCACAGCCCGGCCCCCGGACGCTCGCCGGCGGCGGGGACGAACTGGCGGTAGCGCACGTGGCCGGCGGCGGGGAAGTGCGGCCACGAGGGAAGCACCCCGGCGAAGGCGTTCAGGCCTACGGGCGCGGTGGCTCCCCCGAGCGAAGCAAGGAAGCCGGCGACGTCCGGGAGGCCGCTGGCGAAGGCCTGGAGCACGGTCCGGTCGGTCTTGCCGAAGCAGAGTGCGTCAAGGTGGTCGACGGCCCGCGGGCCGTCGACCTCGAGCAGGAAGCCGCCCGAGTACACGCAGTTGCCCCCGCCCGCCGATGTCTTCTCGACGACCGCCACGCTCGCGCCGGCCGCGCGGGCCGCCAGCGCCGCGCTCGCGCCGGCCGCGCCGAACCCGACGACGAGGACATCGACCTCGCGGGGCAGATTCATGCGGGCGGCCCCGTCAGGAGTCGCAGCGGAGCACGGGCAGGACGGGAGATGAGCGGGAGCATGCCGCAAACTGTAGACGAAATCGAAATATGTATGCAATATTTCGGGGAAGATGCGCGCTTTGTACGACCATGCCCACCCTGGCCTGCTCGCCGAGGGTGCCGAGCTCAGCGCAGAACCAGACCGCCATCGGCGCACAGCGTCTGGCCAGTGACCGCGCCGGCCGCGTCGGAGGCGAGGAAGGTGACTACCGCGGCGATGTCGTCGGGCGCGAGATCACGGCCGATGGCCTGCCGCGACCGCACCGCGGCAAACGTCTCCGGCGGAGTGCCGGCCACGGCGGCGGGGGTCGGGGTGAGCCCGGGAGCGACGCAGTTGACCGTAATCCCGTCGCGCCCCAGCGAGCGCGCCAGCGTGCGGCCGATCCCGATCAGGGCGGCCTTGCTCGCGACGTACGCGAGCAGGTCGCCGGCTGGCGGGTCCCACACCGTGTCCGAGACGACGAACACGATCCGCCCGAAGCCGCGCTCGGCCATGCCGGGGGCGATGGCCTGGGCCAGCCACAGCGCGGACTCGACGTTGACCGACTGCACCCGGCGCCACTCCTGCTGGTCGAGGTCGAACAGCGACGCACGATCGAACGCGGCGGCAGCGTGCACGAGCACATCGCAGCGTCCGTGCCGTTCGAGTACTGCGGCGACGGCGGCCCGCACCTCGTCCCGCTCGGCGAGGTCCACGGGAGGATCGCCGTTCCGGTCGAAGATCGCAACCTCGTGGCCGGCCGTGTGCAGGCCGGCGGCGATCGCGCCGCCGATAGCGCCAGCTCCTCCGGTGACCGCCGCTACCCGCGTCATGGAAGGTAGGCTACTCTTGCACGCATTTGGCCCTAGTGTATGCAACTTGCGAGACCCCGACCAGACCGATGTCGAGGAGATGCCAGCGTGAGAGTGCTGGGCGTGAGCGCCGGCAACCCGGACGGAAGCGCCGAGATCCTGCTGAAGGTCGCGCTCGGCTCGGCCGCCGAGGCAGGAGCCGGCGTCGCCCTGGTCCGGCTCGACGATCTGAGTCTCCCGCTGCGGCCGGTGGCCCCGGGCCAGCCGACCGGGGACGACGATGGGCCGTGGCTATGGGACCAGCTGATGAACAGCGACGGCCTGCTGGTCTCGGCACCGATCTACTCCCGCACGATTCCCGGGAAGCTGAAGCTGGTGGCCGACCGGCTATCGGGTCCGGCGGCCGACGTGGCCTTCGCCGAGAACTACCGCCGGATGCTGGAGGAGGGAGAGTCGCCACCGGTTGCCTTCCCGTATGACGAGCGGGTGTTCCGCCCCCGCGTCGCCGGCTTCATAGCCGTCGGCGGAGCGCTGACCAGCCAGTGGAAGTCGCTGGCGCTGCCGCTCCTGCACCAGATGACATTCTCCGCGCACATGGCGGTGGCCGACCAGCTCCTCGTCGGTGGCGCGGGCATGCCACGGTCGGTCGTGCTCGACGCGACCGCGCTGCGGGCGGCGGCTCGCGTCGGGCTGAGCGTCGGCTCGCAGCTCGGACGGCCGTTCCACGAGGTGGAGTACCGCGGGGAACCAGGCCTGTGCCCACTGTGCCACCTGTCGCTGGTGACGATCGCGGGTGCCGCCGTGGAGTGCGCCACGTGCGGCGCGGGAGGGCGGCTGGCGGTCGAGGACGGCGCCGCCGCCGTGCGCTTCGACGACCCGGCCGGCCTTGAGCGGTCGGTGATCACCCTGGCCGAGAAGCGCGCGCACTTCCGGGAGGTGCAGGACACCGCGGCCGCGCAGGGTGCGCTCGTGGACGAGATCGCGCAGCGGGCATCGGCCTATGAGCGGTTCGACCGCCGGATAACGCCTCAGCAGCGGGAGCCGACCGAACCGGAACATTCGCACCCAATGTAGACTGATAGCAAAACTGTGTGCAATAGCTGATTTCCTGGCCAGCGACGACGTGCCACATCGCCGGCTCCTGCGCGACCGCCGACGGTGGCGACAGCATGCTCGGCCCCTGATCGAGAGGCAACCGTGGCAGACAACGGGCAGAACGCCGAAGCCGTTTACGAGCGGGTCCGCGCCGCGATCCTCGACGGAAAGCTCGCCCCGGGATCGGTGATGTCGCAGGTGGCGCTCGCCGAAGAACTCGGCATCAGCCGCACGCCCTTGCGCGAGGCGTTGCGCATGCTGCAGAGCGAGGGCCTGGTCGAGGGCGAGCCCAACCGGCGGGTGCGCGTGGCGCCGATGACGCCGCGTGACCTCGAGGAGCTATACGTCATACGGGTGACGCTCGAAGCCGAGGCGCTGCGGCTCTCGGTGCCGCATATGGCCACCGAGGACCTGGCCCGGCTCGAGGGGTACATGGCTGAGATGGCTCACTACGCGGAGGAAAAGGATTACCTGCGCTGGAACGTCCCGCATCAGAAGTTCCACCGGGCCCTGACCGCCGGAGCCGGTAGGCGCGTCAACTTCCTACTGGGCCAGATGTTCGACCACGCCGAGCGTTACCGTCGGCTGCACATCGGTTACGGCCCTAGCGCCTGGGCGACGGCTCAGCACCGGGAGATCCTCGAGGCCTGCAAGGCGCGCGACCGGGACCGGAGCGCCGGCCTGCTGGCCGGCCACCTGGCCCGGACGGGCTTCGAGGTGTCTGAGTTCCTCGACCCGAAGTACGACCCGCAGATGCTGAAGACGGCGGTCACCGACGCCGGGGGCGAACTGCCCAGGCGGCACACTCGTGAGGGCGCGGCCTGACTACAGCGTCACGGCCTCGGCCCGCGGCCGGACAGAGTGCAGCGCTCCCACGGACGTCTTGCCACCTTTCCCCCTTCGGCAGCCTTGTGTGAATACTCTCACTGTGAGAGAGTAACTTCCATAGAGTGAATAAGACGGGCGGAAACTCGGGTCGATCGGAGGCGCCGGGCATGGGTCGGCTGGCCGGCAAGCGAGCGCTCATCTCCGGCACCGGCGGCGGGATCGGGCGGGCGACGGCACTACTCTGCGCGCGTGAGGGAGCGCACGTCGTGGGCTGCGACCTGCACCTGGAGAGCTCGAGCGAGACCGTCGAGCTCGTGCGGGCCAGCGGCGGGCGGATGGACGCGGTCGCGCCGGTCGACCTGGCCTCGGAGGAGGGCGCCCAGCGCTGGGTAGACACTGCCGTCACCCTGGCCGGCGGGATCGACATCCTGGTCAACAACGCATCGGCGATCCGGTTCGGCCCCATCGACCGGCTCTCCTTCGCCGACTGGTCGTTCACGGTCCGCAACGAGCTGGACATCGTCTTCCTCGTCACGCGCGCCGCCTGGCCCCACCTGGTCGCGGGCGGCGGCGGGTCGATTGTCAACGTCGCGTCCATATCGGCCTCGCGCGGTGCGTTCTTCATGCCGCAGAACGCACACGGCGCCGCCAAGGGAGGGGTCCTCGCGCTGACGTACCAGCTGGTCGTCGAAGGCGGCCCGCATGGCATCCGGGCCAATGCCGTCAGCCCGGCGATGACCGAGACGCCGCACACGGCACCATTGCTCGCCGACCCCCAGGGCCCGGCCGCGAGCATCGCCGCCCGCGCGCCGCTGGGCCGGTGGGGGCAGCCGGAGGATGTCGCTCACGCGATCCTTTTCCTGAGCTCGGACGAGTCCTCCCACGTGAGCGGCGCGAACATCCCGGTCGACGGCGGCGCGGCGGTCGTGGGATGACGGCGCGGGTCCGGGACAGTCTCGCCGGCCGCCTGCTCCGGCGCGGCGACCCGGGGTACGAGCAGGCTCGCGTCGGCCGCATCTTCAACGCGCGCCGTCCGGCCCGGTTCCCCGCGGCGGTGCTGCTCGCGGAGAACGACGACGACGTGACCGAGGGCGTCAGGCTGGCGGCCGAACGCGGGTGGGCGGTCAGCGTCCGCTCCGGAGGGCACTCGTGGGCGGCGTGGAGCCTGCGCGACGACGCCCTGCTGATCGACCTCGGGGGCATGCGCGACATCGCGTACGAGCCGACGACCGGCGTCGTCTCGGCCCGGCCGGCCGTTCAGGGCGGCCTCGAGCTCGCGCCGTTCCTCGCCCAGCGGGGAAGGGCGTTCCCCGGCGGCCACTGCGCATCGGTCGGTCTCGGCGGCTACCTGCTGCAGGGCGGACAGGGCTGGGACGGGCGGGCTCGCGGGTGGGCCTGCCAGAGCGTCGTCGGAGTGGACGTCGTCACGGCCGACGGCCGGCTCGTTCACGCGGACGCCGATGAGAACCCCGACCTGCTATGGGCGGCGCGCGGCGCCGGTCCCGGCTTCCCCGGCGTGGTCACGCGATTCCGCCTGCAGACGTACCGGGCACCGCGGGTGATGTGGCACGACACCTGGACGTTCCGCCTCGACGACACGGTGGAGCTGCTCACCTGGCTGCACGACGTCCTGCCCGGGCTCGACCGGTGTGTCGAGCCGGTGGTCGCGGCCACTCGCCTGCCGGACGTCCCGCTGCACGACGGCACGGCCCGTCCCGACGGGACGGTCCTGCTCCTGCACACGACGGTGATGGCCGACTCCGACGCCCATGCGCTCGCCCTGCTCGCCGCGCTGCAGGACGGCCCGCTGGCCGGCCGTGAGCTCGGACACATCCAGGACCGGACCAGCGTCATCGGGGAGAACCTCGCCCAGACGGCGCAGAACCCCGAGGGGTACCGGTACGTCGTCGACTGCACCTGGACCGACGCGCCGGCCCAGGTCCTGGCCCCGATGCTGCACGCGCTGTGGAGCGAGCTGGACACCGAGCACTCGTTCTCCATCTGGTACGGCTGGGCGCCCCGTCGGGACCTCCCCGACATGGCGTTCTCGGTCGAGGCGGACGTGTACGTCGCGACGTACGCGATCTACACCGACCCGGCCGACGACGCGCGGTACGCCGACTGGGTCCACCGCCGGACGGCCGCGCTGGCCGCCCACGGCACCGGCGTCTACCTGGGTGACACCGACTTCACCCGGCGGCAGGACCGGTTCCTGGCGAGCGACGCGTACCGCCGTCTCGGCGAGATCCGGGCGGAGCGCGATCCGGCTGGCCGCTTCGCGTCGTACCTGACGTCCGACCCGGCCAGGCTGAACGTCCATGGCTGACCAGGCCGGCATCGTCGCCCGGCTGGACCACGCCGGGCTGGCCGTCGCCGACCTCGAGGCGGCCGTCTCCTGGTTCTGTGACGTGTTCGGGCTGGTGCCGGAGCTCACGCTCCGGGTCGAGGCGCTGGACCTGAACATCGAGATGCTCATACACCCGGTGCACGGCTACCGGCTTGAGCTGCTGCACCGGCCCGGCTCCCGGGGAAGCCGCAAACCCGGCACACCCGCCGAGGCCGCGCTGCGCGAGGGGTACGGACACCTAGCGTTCGACGTGACCGACCTAGACGCCGGATACGACCGTGCCGTGGCCCGCGGAGCGCGTCCGGTCATGCCGCCCGGCCCGTCGCCGGAACCCGGGGTGCGGATGGCGTTCGTGGCCGACCCGGAAGGGAACCTCATCGAGCTGCTGCACCGGCCACGGCAGCAGGATCTTCCTGCACCGGCCGCCGCCGGAGGGTCAGTAAGGAGACAGCAATGAGCGAGACCCGAATTCTGTTCGTCAACGGACAGGTCTTCGACGGCACCGGCTCGCCGGCGGTGCCCGCCGACGTGGTCGTACGGGGCGATCGCATCGACAGCGTGCGGGCCGGCGGCGGCACCGCGATCCGGGCCGGCGACCAGGTGGTGGACTGCGCCGGCGCGACGGTCATGCCGGGCATGGTTGACTCCCACGCGCACCTGACGTTCCCGTCCGCCGTCGGGCACATCGACCCGTCGTTCAACCCGCCGATCGACGTCAGCTTCTTCCGCAGCATGCCGACGCCGGACGAGCATCTCGCGATCGCCAAGCGCAACGCGAAGATAATGCTCGACCACGGTTTCACCAGTGCCTACTCGGCCGGCTCGCTCACGCCGGTTCCTGTCGAGGTGCAGCTGCGCGACCAGATCGCCGCGGGCGCGACGCCGGGGCCGCGCATGCGCGCCGCGTCGTTCGAGCGCGACAACAATCCGGTGCAGATGGGTCCGGACGGCCCGAAGCCGAAGAAGACCGGCCCGGACGCGGTGCGCGAGTTCATCCGCGAGCAGGCCGCGATCGGCTTCGACAGCGTCAAGCTGTTGATGAGCAACGACGACGTCTTTGTCGCGGGCGGGTCGATGATCACCCAGTACGGCCCCGAGGAAGCGCAAGCCGCCGGCGAGCAGGCCCGCGAGTCCGGCGTCTGGCTGAACTGCCACGCCCAGGCGCCGGAGTCGATCAAGCTGGCCGCCCGCAACGGGTTCCGCTCGATCTACCACTGCACCTACGCCGATGCCGAGGCGATTGACCTGCTCGAGGAGCGCAAGGAGTCCGTCTTCCTCTCTCCCGCCGTCGGCATCATGTGGGCCAACGTGCACGAGGGCGCCGACTACGGAATCGACACCGCGATGGCGGAGAAGATGGGGTCGGTGAAAGCGCTCCAGGCGATGACCGAGCTGTACCCCGAACTGCGCAAGCGCGGGCTGCGGGTGCTGCCCGGCGGCGACTACGGCTTCCCGAACAACCCGATCGGGCGCAACGCCCGGGACCTGGAACTGTTCGTCCGGCTCTTCGGCTACTCCCCGGCCGAGGCGCTGCGCGCCGCCACGCAGTACGGCGGCCAGGTGATGGACCTGCCCGTCGGGCTGCTGACGCCGGGTTACTTCGCCGACGTCCTGGTCGTGCACGGCGAGCCGACGCAGGACGTGGCCGTGCTGCAGAGCACCGATAACCTGCTGGCCATCATGCAGAACGGCGCGTTCTACAAGCGGCCCGGGGCCACGTGACGCCGCCCGTCCGCCGGGTACCGGACGTCCGGTACGGCGAGGTACCCGGTTACCGGCCGCTAGAACTCGACCTGTACCTGCCGGACAGCGGCGAGCCGCTGCCTGTCATCGTGCACGTCCACGGCGGCGGATGGCGGCGCGGCTCGCGCCGCGAACCGCTGCCCGTCCTGGGGGCGGGCTTCTACGACTCCCTCGCCGCCGAAGGCTTCGCGGTGGCCGCGATCGATTACCGGCTCAGCGGCGAGGCGCGCTTCCCGGCGCCCCTGGAGGACGTCCGCACGGCGGTCGCCTGGGTCCAGGACAACGCCGCCTCGTACGGGCTGGACGCCAACCGGGTATTCCTCTGGGGCGACTCAGCCGGCGGCCACCTCGCGCTGCTTACCGCGCTCACCGGCACCAAGGTCCAGGCGGTGGTCGCCTGGTTCCCGGTCACCGACCTGGTGGGCATGCCGTCCGACGTCGCCCACTCGGGCGGCGTACCGGATCGCGGGCCTGACTCCCGCGAGGCACAGCTCCTCGGCGCGCCAGCGTGGTCGGTGCCCGACCTGGCGCGGCAGGCGAGCCCGGTAACCCACGCCAGCGCCGACGCGCCGCCCATCCTGCTGATGCACGGGGCTGCGGATGACATGGTGCCGACGGCGCAGAGCGTCCGGCTCGCCGAGGCGCTCGGTACCGCCGGGGCGACCGTCGAACTGGAGCTGGTGCCGGGCGCGACGCACTTCTGGAACGGCGCGGACGACGTGGACGCGATCGTCCGGCGCTCGATCGAGTTCCTGCGCTGGTGACAAGCCCGCGCTGCTGGTGAGAGCAAGCTCGAGCACCTGAAGTCCGGTCTTCGGGCCGAAGCCTATCTCCGTAGTCACCTCGGCCAGCCCGGCGAGCGCGCCGACCCTATCTTCCAGCCAGCCGAGGTACTCGGCAGGCGGTCCGTCTGGAATGGGCACCCGGTCGGGCTCGCCCCAGGTAACCACATGGTCCGGCTGGCTGCCCGGGCGTGGCGCGCTGCTGAAGAACAGCCGGAACCGGTGGCCGCCATGAGTGGCCCTAGTCCAGGTCGCGGCAGCCATCCTCGCGCGCAGGCCATAGGGGAGGAGGTCCATGACGATGTCGATGAAGCGCAGCCGCTCGTCGGTGTTCGTCATGTCTGCGCCGAGTACGCAGACTGGCCGACCGGTCAGCAGCAAGGCGGCGACTCGCATGGCCAGCGGGCTCCACAAGGCGAAGGTACCCGTGCCGACCGGCGGTTGATCAGATTATTCGGCTGGGCCGAAGAGTGCATTCAGAAGCTGGCTCTTTTTCCGTGGTCCGTCCGGTGCGAGGATCACAGCACGGTGACCGCATGGCGGTCGTGCTGAACCGGGAGGGATCATGTCCACACCACCTGACCAACGCTTCCTGGAAGGGTCGTTTGCCCCGGTGACCGAGGAGATCACCGCGTTCGACCTGCCGGTCACCGGGCAGATTCCGGCCGGGTTGTCGGGCCGGTATCTGCGCAACGGGCCGAACCCGCTGGGCCTGGATGACCCGGATTATCACTGGTTTTTGGGCGCGGGCATGGTGCACGGGGTGCGGCTGCGCGGCGGCAAGGCCGAGTGGTACCGCAACCGGTGGGTGCGGTCCAAGGCCGTGGCCGCGCAGCACCACGAAACCTGGCCGGCCGGGCCGGTCCACGAGAACATGGACTTCGCCGCCAACACCTGCATCATCTCCCACGCCGGCCGCACCCTGGCCACGGTCGAGGCCGGGCCGCTGCCGTATGAGATGACCGGCGAGGAGCTGGACACCGTCGGGCCGTGCAACTTCGGCGGGACGCTGCCGGGCGGGTTCGCCGCGCATACCAAGCTGGACCGGGCCACCGGCGAACTGCACGCGATCGCGTACTTCTGGGCCTGGGACCACGTGCAGCACGTGGTCGTCGACGCCGCCGGCAAGGTCACCGCCACGACCAATATTGCGGTCGCCGACGGGCCGATGATGCACGACTTCGCGCTGACCGGCCGCTACGTGGTGCTGCTGGACCTGCCGGTCACGTTCAGCTTGAAGGCGGCCACCTCGGGCAAGGAAATGCCGTACGTGTGGAACGACGCCCACCCGGCCCGGGTCGGCCTGCTGGCCCGCGACGGCAGCGCGCCGGTGCGCTGGATCAGCATCGACCCGTGCTGGGTGTTCCACTGCCTGAACGCCTACGACGACGAGGCGGGCAAGGTCATCGTCGACCTGTGCCAGTACAACCAGGGCTTCGACGTGTCCACGCTGTGGTCCACCCACGGGCCGGTGACCCTGGACCGGTGGACCATCGACCCGGCCGCCGGCACGATCACCCAGCAGCGCCTGGACGACCGCGGGCAGGAGTTCCCCCGCGTCGACGACCGGATCATCTCCCGGCCGCACCGTTATGGCTATAGCGCGGTCATCGGCGAGGTCACCCGGGCCATCACCGCCACCGGCGACTTCGGCGACGACGCGTTCGCCAACGCGATCCTCAAGCACGACCTGGCGGCCGGCACCACGGCGGCCCACGAGTTCGGCCGCGACGCCACCGCCGGCGAGGCCGTGTTCGCTCCGGCCTCACCCGACGCCGGCGAGGACGACGGCTACGTGATGGCCTTCGTGCACAACCCCGACCGCGGCGCGGCCGACCTGGTCATCCTCGCCGCCCAGGACTTCACCGCCGACCCCCTCGCCCGCGTCCACCTGCCGGCCCGCATCCCGCTGGGCTTCCACGGCAGCTGGCTCCCCGACCACTGATCACGATAAACCCGGCCTGGCCACGGCCTGTCCTAAGGAGGGCCCGTTGCGAGCTGACGTCCTGGTGCTCGCGCTAATCAGCCTGATCGGCAGCGTGGTCTACGCCGGCGTGGTGGTGGCGCTGCACTTCCTGCCCACCGGTTACGACCTGGTCCACAATGCGGTCAGCGACTACGGCGTCGGCCAGTACGCGCCGCTGTTCCGGGTCAGCCTGTGGGCCGGCTCGATCGCCGTGCTGGCCCTGGCCATCGCCCTGGCCCTGGACCCGGGCGCCCCGCCGCTGCTGACCCGGGGCCTGGTGTTCCTGGGCCTGGTATCGGCCGCCCGCATCGGCGAATCGCTGTTCCCCACCACCGTCGAAGGGCAGAAGCTGACCCGCACCGGCGCGATGCACTACGTGTTCGCGATCTTGACCTTCGGGTTCACCTACGCCGCGATCTCCGACCTGACCCCGGACCTGGTCAAGCTCTACCCGTGGCACGCGCACCGCGGCCTGCTGGACTGGCTATCCGGCGCGGTACTCGTCGCCCTGATCCTGGTCCTGGCCACGCTGCTGCCCCGGCTGCGGCACGTCTTCGGCCTGTGCGAGCGGTTCTTCCTGGCCGTCACCTACATATGGCTCGCGGCAGCGGCCTGGCTGCTCGCCATCAGAGCCGGCTAGGAGACCACGAAGGCACCGAAGGAGGTAACCCGCCATGGGCGCGCGCAGCCTTCGCCGCGGCATTTGCCCCGAGCGGGAAGCTCACACCGCCGGAGCAGATAGCAGACGTCGTCACGGGCCTCGCCGGCCGGACCGTGCCCTACCACAGCGGCATGTGCTCCTGATAGACGCCGGACCCAGCGTGACAGCAATGCAGGGAGCGAGCTGAATCACGCACCAAACCATCCCATATATCCCGCGCGGCGTCGGCCTGCCCATCCTCGTCCCGTGCTGGCCAGGGCGCGCGGGCACGGCACGGTGCCGGGCGCGTGCGTGCTCCCGGTGCGACACTTGCTGATCAACAGGTGTGCGCAGAACGCGCCAGGGCCGAAACGAGGTGCAGCGTGGTCATGGGCACGGTCGCTGCGGTCAGACCGAAGCACGCGCGGTGAGCTGGAGCACGGTTTTCCGTCTTCGCCAGTTCGCCCGGGGCAGCCTGTGGCTGCTGCCGCTGGCGGGCGGGCTGCTGGGCGCGCTGCTGAGCTCGGGAACCATCCTGTCCGACCAGGCGGTGCACCTGCCCGCCTACTGGACCTACTCCCCGTCCACAGCCAGCACGGTGCTGTCGGCGATCGTCGGCGCGATGGCGGCGCTGACCGGGTTCGTGGTCACCGTCACGGTGCTCGTGGTCCAGATGGCCACCAGCACGTTCTCGGCCCGCTACCTGCGGCTGTGGTACCGCGACCGCGTGCTCAAACTGCTGCTCGCCGTGCTGATCGGGACCCTGGCGTACTCGTTCGGGCTACTGCGGCGCGTCGGCACCACCTTCGTCCCCAACCTCGGCGTGACGATCGCCGGGGTGCTGCTCGTGGTCAGCCTGCTGCTGTTCGTCGTGTTCCTGGACCGCTTCTTGCACCGGCTGCGGCCAGTGGCAGTAGCCGCGCTGGTCGCCCGTTACGTGCACCGCGACTTCGCCCGTTACGCCGCGGCCCTCGCCGCGCCCGACGTATTCTCCGGCACGTTCAAGCCAGTCGGCCAAGAGCCCGCACTGGTCGTCCGCAGCGCCCGGCCCGGGGCCATCCAAGCCCTAGACGCCCGGGGGCTCGCCCGCTGGGCACGCGAGCACCAGTGCCTGGTCGTGCTCTGCCACCGGGTCGGCGACTTCGTGCCCGCCGGGGCCGGGCTGATCGAAACCTACGGTACCGCCGCCACCGGCACCCGGGCCGAGCGCAAGCTCCGCAACATGATCGTGCTGGGCGACGAGCGCACGATCGAGCAGGACCCGGCGTTCGGCATCAGGATCATGGTCGATATCGCCGACAAGGCCCTCTCGCCGGCCATCAACGACCCCACCACGGCGGTCCAGGCGCTCAACCATCTCTCCGAGGTCCTGCGCCTGATCGGGACGACCGACTTGTCCCGGTCGCGATGGGCCGCTAGCAGCGCGATCCGGACCGCCCTGGTGATCCCGGCCCGCAGCTGGGAGGACTACCTCACCCTCGGCGTGACCGAGATCCGTGAATACGGCGCCACGGCCATCCAGGTCATGCGCCGCATGCGCGCCATGCTCGAAGAACTGCGCGATGAGGTCCGCCCCGAGAACCAGGCGGCTGTCGAGGAGGAACTCGCGCGCTTGCAGACCACGGTCGCGCGCACCTTCGCCGGCTCGGTCGACCTGGACCGGGCCAGCACCGCCGACCCCCAAGGCATCGGCGGACGGGCCACGTGACAAGCGCGACCTCTAATGACGCTCGTTACTTGGCACCGTTGGGATGCTGTATTTCCTGGTCGGCCGGGTGCTCCGGATAGCAGGCGGGTGTAGCTCGCAACCGTGAGTGCCGTCGTGCCAGGGAGACAGGATCGAGCCACGACTGGCTCTCGAACTGGACCGGCACGTGCTTGATGCCGTTATGAAGTTCGAGCGGAGCTTGCTCACGTGGCCGTCGAGGCTGATTCCGGGTACCCGCCCGGCGGCGCGGCACGCTCTCACGAGCGGCCCGGGGCTCCGGGCGATCAGGTCCGAATCGGGTGTCCAGCCACGTGGCGGCCCTGCGGCCGAGCCGCTGCATCGGCGCCTCCACGAGGTGGTAGGTCAGCGCGCAGCAGGCCAGCAGGACGGCGAGGAACGCGCCGGTCACGGCTACCTGCAGCCCGACCGGATGACCGCTGTGCGTGAACCGGATGCTGTCGTAGACGTCGAGCAGCAGCGGGTGCATCAGGTAGACCGAGTAGCTCACCAGGCCCAGCCAGGCCAGGACCGACGGTATGGGCAGGTTCCGCAGCGCCAGGCCGATCGCGAACGTCAGGCCGGCCAGGGCCACGGACATGACCCACTCGCGCTGCAGGAGCGCGGCCTGGTTCTGCGGGCTGGCCCCCGGGATGTGCCAGGCACCGGCCACGATGGCCACGGTGAAGATGCCGATGGCCGCGGTCACCGCTCGACCGCGGCTGATCTGTCCCCGCTCGGCGCGGTACAGCAGGGTGCCGGTGAACATCAGGGCCAGGATGGTCAGTCCCTCGTACGGGCCCTTCCGCCCGTTGACCGCGACCAGGATCAGGGCGGTAGCCGCGGCGAGCCACGCGCCCGCCGCGCGCTGCCGCCCGCGGCCGACCACGGCGACGGCCAGGCCGCCCATGATCAGGACATCGCCGGTCACCGCGACGGGAGTGAGCCCGAGGGAGCTGTACGACAGCCAGTACGTGGGCAGCAGGCCGCCGAGCAGCAGCGCCGCGGCGGCGAACCCGGCGGCGTACCAACCGCTCCGCTTGTGCAGTCCGGCCGTGAACAGCGCGGTGAGCAGCACGTAGAACACCATCTCGTAGGACAGCGTCCAGATCACGACGATGACGTTGGTCTGGCCCAGCAGCTCGTTGAGCATGAACAGGTGCGAGAACACCGAGGCGGTGACGTCCTGGTTCGTAGCCCGCACGCTGGCCAGGCCGAACGCGTGCAGGAGCAGCACGCCCGCGATCGCGAACACGAAGAGCGGGAATAGGCGAAACAGCCGGCTGAGCCAGAAGCTCCGCACGCTGCCCTTGCGTTCCAGAGACGCCGGGACGATGTACCCGCTGACCAGGAAGAAGACGAGCACCCCGTACAGCCCGGGATCAAACACGTTGTAGACCGCCCGGTGGACCTGGGGCAGCACCCGGGTGCCGAAGTGGGCGTACACCACGCACAGGGCCGCGATCCCCCGTAGCGCGTCGAGCCAGGCCAGCCTGCGGCCACGGGCCGGGACAGGGCCCGGTACCTGCGGCTGCAGGCGGTCGGCCGCGTGGGCTGGCTTGCCATCCTGGAGTGGCAGGGTCGGGTCCGCGGGCAGGGATTCCCGGGTCGGTGCGGAGGCCATGCGGCCTGACGCTACCCCGCGATTCTTGACCAAAACTTGGTAATTGCCTGACCGGATCCT
>Ga0335076_10000701_pt1 | contig 31350 bp, 29 predicted proteins | sample Lox_Sample_25_FD_206717 | JGI IMG/M metagenome (GOLD analysis project Ga0335076, IMG submission 206717) | Soil microbial communities from Loxahatchee National Wildlife Refuge, Florida, United States - Lox_Sample_2.5 | ecosystem: Environmental > Terrestrial > Soil > Wetlands | place: USA...
CGAGAAGAGCGCGTCGAGCGGGGCGCCCCAGCGATCGCCGCCCGCCACCTCCAGCCGGGCGGGGCCGTCGCGGGTCACGAGCTCCCGCCGATCGAGGTACGGGGGGAGACGGACCGCGGCCAGCCCGAGCGCCTCGACCGGCGCCCGCGACCCCTCCGGCGGAGCAGCCCGGGCCTCGAGCACGTAGTAGCGCGCCGGCGCCGGCCGCGGCCCGAGCGACAGGCAGCCGGCCGCGAGGAGCACCCCGGCGGCGAGGAGGCGGCTCATCGGGCGCCCTCCGCCCGGCCGCGGACCAGCACCGACGGGTCCCGGTCGAGCTCCTCGGTCAGCTGGCGGAGGGCGCGGCTGGTGCTCCGCAGGTCGGCGAGCGTCGCGCCGAGCTGCCAGGCGAGCGGCGAGGCGGGATCGACGAGGGCGTCCACGTGCCGCACGGCGGTGTCGGCGTCGTCGAGCGTCGTGCGGAGCCGGGCGAGGGCGGCGCGCGCATCCGCCGCGACGGGCGCCGCGCCCGCCTCGATCGCCCGCGCCGCCGTGCCCACCGCCGCGAACGCGGTCCGCGCCTCGCGCAGCGTCTCCGGGATCTCCGCGGTCGCGCCGTCCACGCGCGCGGCGGCGCGGTCGAAGGACCCCGCCGCCCGCCGCAGGTCGGCGACCAGCCCCTCGAGGTCGAGGTTCTGGAGCTTGGCGATGAGCTTGGTCGTGTCGGCCTGCAGGGCGGCGAGGCCGGGCTCGGTGTAGACGGGGATCTCGGGGTACGGGAGCGAGGTGCGCGACGGCCGGGCGGGCGGCGCGCCGGGGAGGACGTCGAGGGCCACGTACCGCCGGTTGGAGAGGAAGCTGTCCAGGGCGAGGCGCGCCCGGAGGCCGTGCTCGACGAGGGTGCGGACCTCCTTCTGGTCGGAGAGGTCGATCTCGCCCCCCATCTCCCGGAACCGGGTCTGGTTGAGCTCGATCACCACCGGCATGCTCAGCTCGCGGAGCGGGTCCGTGGCGGAGCCCATCGAGAGGTGGATGCTCGACACGCGCCCGACGGGGACGCCGCGGAACTTCACCGGCGCGTCCACCTCGAGCCCGGCGAGGTCCTCGCTGAAGACGACGACGAACCGGACCCGGTGCTGCAGCACGCGCCCCGCGCCGAGGTACACCGCGGCGACGACGCCGAGCGCCACGGCCGCGAGCACGAACGCGCCGACCACCCTGGGATCGTACCTGCGAGCCATGGCCCCTCCCTCACGCCCCGGCGGCGCCCCCGGCGAAGAACGCGCGCACGGCCGCCGGCCCGTGCTCGCGCAGCTCGGAGGGAGGCCCCTCCGCGATCGCCCGCTGCGCCTCGCCGTCGAGGAAGAGCGCCCGCGTGCCGACCCCGAGGATCGTGGCCACGTCGTGGGTCACGATGACCGCCGTGGTGCCGAGCGCGTCGCGCAGCCGCAGCAGGAGCGCGTCGAGCCGCCTTGCGGTCGGCGGGTCGAGGCTCGCCGAGGGCTCGTCGATGAAGAGGAGCTCCGGGTCGAGCGCGATGGCGCGCGCCAGGCCGGCGCGCTTCTGCATCCCTCCGGACAGCTCCCAGGGCCAGTAGCCCTCGAACCCGCGCAGCCCGACCAGCGACAGCTTGAGCCGGACGACCGCGCGGATGGCCGGCGGCGGGAGGGAGGTGAACTGCTCGAGCGGGAGGGCGACGTTCTCCGCGAGCGTCATCGACGTCCAGAGCGCGGCCCCCTGGAAGAGGACGCCGGCGCGGCGGAGGAGGCGCTCGCGGTCCTCCGGCGGCGCGCGGGTGAAGTCCTCGCCGCCGTACCGCACCTCACCCGCCACGGGCTCCTGGAGCCCCAGCAGGTGGCGGAGCAGCGTGGTCTTCCCGGAGCCGCTCGCCCCCATCACCACGTACACCTCTCCCCGGCGGACGCGGAAGTCGAGGTCGCGGATGACCACCCGATCGCCGTATCCCATCGTGAGGCCGCGCACCTGGAGGACGTCGTCGGCCACGGTCACCACCCCAGCAGGAAGAAGACGTACTGGTACACGCCGCAGGCCGCGATGATGGCGACGATCCCGGCGACCACCGCGGCGGTCGCCGCCTCCCCCACGCGCGCCGCGCTGCGGCCTGCCTGCATCCCCCGGAGCGTCCCGGTGAGCGCCACGAGGAGGCCGTAGGTCGCCCCCTTCACGAGCCCGCCGACGAGGTCCCCGGCGGAGACCGCCGCCGCGGTCTGCCGCACGTATCCCGGGATCGTCTGGTGGAGCATGGTGGTCCCGACGACCGCGCCGCCGAGGATCCCGGTCGCGTCCGCGAACAGGGTGAGGAGCGGCGCCATCGCCGTGAGGGCGAGGAGGCGGGGGACGACGAGGAACTCCACCGGCGAGATGCCGAGGGTCCGCAGGGCGTCGATCTCCTGGGTGGCGTTCATCGAGGCGAGCTGGGCGGCGAACGCGCCGCCGCTGCGGCCCGACAGCACGATCCCCGTTATCAGGGCGCCCATGTCGCGGACCACCGCGATCCCCACCACCTGCGCGACGAAGCCCTCCGCGCTGAAGGACCGGAGCTGGGTGATCCCCACGAACGCCAGGATGATCCCGACGAGGAAGTTCACCAGGGCGACGATGGCGAGCGCCTCGGCGCCCGACTGCTGCACGAGGAGCCAGAGGTCCTGCGGGCGGAAGCGGGCGCGCCGGCGGACGAGCCGCCCGAGCGCGAGCGCGGACTCGCCGACGAAGGCCACGACGTCGCCGAGCCGCTCCTCCCGGCGCAGGGCCTGCTCCCCGATCCGCTCGATCCCGCTCGGCGGCGCCGCCGCCGGCGGCTCGGGGGGCGCGGGACCCTCCTCGGCGATCTCGAGGAGCCGGCCGACCTCCGCCGGGAAGCCGCGGACGTCGACCGACACCGAGCGGGCGCGGCAGGCGTCGACCAGGTCGGCGACGAACGCCACCAGGGCGCTGTCCCATCCGACCACGCCGGAGCCGTCGATCGCCACGCCGGACGGGCGAGCGCGGTCCAGCTCCCGCTCGACGTCGCCCGGGTCCGGCAGCCGCCCGGCGAGGCGCCAGGAGCCGCCCAGCAGGACGAGCAGCGGTGCCCCGTCGCCGCGCCGCAGCTCGCACGTTGCGTCCGTGCCCACGGAGGCATCGTAGCCTTCCCCCCTCGCGGCGCTCGGGCCCAGCCGGGGCGGGCGTGCGGCGCGGCGCATGGGTGCGCGGCGAGGCGCGGGAAGCGTTCACCTGCGGAGGACGCGAGGAGGCTCGACGAGGACGGGCGCCGGCGGTAGAGCCCCACCGCGGGCACCTTCCCAGCCGGACTCCCCCGGCGCCGCGGTCTGGCCGCGCTACTGGCGCCGTGGCCTCGCGGCGGAGGCGTGCCGAGCGGTGCTGGGCGATGCGTTCGAGCGTCTGGGCCTCGAGCGGGTCGTCGCCTGCGCCGACGCTCCGAACTTCCGTTCCCTCGCGCTGATCGCGAGGCTCGGGTTCCGACCGCTCGTGAGCACGCCGGGCGCCTTCGGGGCGATCCGGTGGTTCGCGCGCTCGCGGGGACCGGAGCCCTAGCTCGCTCGCGTCTCGAGCAGCACCCGGGCCGGCGCCCCGTCGGCACCCGGGAGGAGCGCGGGGAGGCAGGTGAGCTGGTAGAGACCGGGCGGGACGGCCCGGAGGTCGAGCCCCTCGACCACCACCACGCCTGCGCCCAGGAGGGCCAGGTGGGTGAGCGGCTCGGCCGCGCCGAACGGCTCGACCGAGAGGTAGTCGATCCCCACCAGCCGGACGCGCCGGTCCGCGAGCCAGCGCGCGGCGTCGTGGCCGATGGCGGCGAAGCCCGGGTCGAACGACTCCTTCGCCCAGAGGGGCGGGGCGCCGGTGCTGTTCCGGGTGCGGAGGAGGAGGCGGTCGGGGACGGCCCCGCCCAGGCGGGCCTCGAGCGCCGCGGCGCTCACGTCGGGAGCCGCCTCCACGTCCAGCACCAGGCAGGGGCCGACGAGGGCGTCGAGCGGCAGCGTCTCCACCCCGCCGCCCCCGTCGAGGAAGTGGGTGGGGGCGTCCACGTGGGTCCCGGTGTGGAGGGAGAGCAGGAGCCGGCCGACGTCGGCGGCGTCGCCGCGCCGCCGCGCCTTGAGGAGCTCGAGGACCGGGCCGGCCTCGCCGGGGTAGGCGGGGATGCCCGGCCGGAGCGGGACGGTGACGTCGTAGCGCACGGTTCACCCCTTGAGCGAGCCCGCCATGAGCCCGCGGACGAAGAAGCGTCCCAGGAGGACGAAGGCGATCAAGGTGGGCAAGGCGGTGACCAGGGCCCCGGCCATCTGGACGTTGTAGAGGGCGGCGAAGGACCCGGCCAGGTTCTGGAGCGCCACCGTCACCGGCTGGGAGTCCGGATTGCTGGTGAGGGTCACGGCGAAGAGGAACTCGTTCCAGATGCTGGTGAACTGCCAGATGCCCACCACGACGAAGCCGGGGCCGGAGAGCGGGAGGACGATCCGCGCGTAGGTGCGGAGCACGCCCGCCCCCTCGAGGGCGGCCGCCTCGACCAGCTCGACGGGCACCACCGCGTAGTAGTTGCGGAAGATGAGGGTGGTGATGGGGAGCCCGTAGATCACGTGGGTGAGGGCCAGGCCGGGGAGCGTGTCGTAGAGGCCGAGCCGCTCCAGGAACTGCACGAGGGGGATGAGGATCGCCTGGTAGGGGATGAACATCCCGTAGAGGAGGAAGGCGAAGACCGCCTCCGAGCCGCGGAAGCGCCACTTGGAGAGCAGGTAGCCGTTGAGCGAGCCCCAGAGCGAGGAGAGGATCACCGCCGGGACGGTGAGCAGCAGGCTGTTGACGATCCCCGGGCCGATCCCGCCCGCCCCCTCGAGCGGCGGGGTGAGGGCGTCGCGCCAGGCGGCGAGGGAGGGGTGCGCCGGCGGCGTCCAGATGCTGGTGGTGTTCACCTCGCGGAGCGTCTTGAGGCTCCCCGCCACCGTCACGTACACCGGGACGAGGTAGAGGGCGGCGAGCAGCGCGAGCGCGCCGTGCAGGAGGACGCGGGAAGGGCGGAGCGGCCGGCGGCCGGGGGCGCTCATCCCTCTCCCCCGCCCCGGAGCTGGCGCCGCAGGTAGGGGAGGACCACCACCGCCGAGGCGAGGAGCATCACCACCGCCACGCTCGCGCCCCGCGCCCAGAGGTTCCCCTTGAAGGCGGAGTCGAACAGGTAGATGGCGGGGAAGTCGGTCGAGTCGCCCGGCCCGCCCCGGGTCATGATGAAGACCAGGTCGAAGATCTTGAGCGAGACGTAGCCGAGGATCACCACCACGCTCACCAGCACCGGCCTGAGCATGGGGACGAGGATCCGGGCGTAGAGCTGGAGCTCGCTGGCGCCGTCCGCCCGGGCCGCCTCCCGGATCTCCTCGGAGATGCCCCGCAGCCCGGCGAGGAACATGGCCATGGCGAAGCCGGACATCTGCCAGGCGGCGGCGATCACCACCGCCCCCAGGGCGGCGCGGCCGTCGGCGGTGAGCCCGGGCCGGACCACGTCGATGCGGAGCGCGTCCAGCCCGGCCCAGAGGGGCGCCAGCGCCCGCACCCCGAGGAGTCCGCGCCGCACCGCGTTCAGGCCGAGCGGCTCGAGGAGGACGTTCACCCCGGTGGTCGGGTTCATCAGCCAGGCCCAGATCGTCCCGGTCACCACGAAGGAGAGCGACATGGGGAGGAGGAAGACGTTCCGGTAGAGCCCCTCCCCGCGGGGCTGTCGGTCGAGGAGGATCGCGAGGAGCAGGCCGAGGGAGAGGCAGAGGGCCTCGAAGCAGACCGTGAAGACCACCGTGTTGAGGACGTCGTTCGGCCAGAACCGCTCGGTGGCGAGGAGGCTCCGGTAGTTGCGCAGGCCGACGAAGGGGAAGTCGGGGAAGAGCCCCTCCATCCGGGCCACCTGGTTCCAGCCGGTGAGGGAGGCCCAGCCGGTCCAGGCGATGAAGAAGTAGACGAAGAGGGCCGTGGCGAGCACGGCGGGCAGGAGCAGCAGGATGGTCAGGAGCCGGCCTCGCACCCCGCCCCTCCGGGCGCGCCGCCTCCTCCACCTCACCGCGCCGCGCCACGTCGATGCACCCAAGGTAACGGGGAACGCGGCCGTCCCGGGCGCCTCTCCCGGGGTGGAGCCTCCATGGGGGACCCTCCCCAGGCCCTGCGCAGAGGCTCGCCCGGCGCCCGCCCCGGCGCTAGGGGTCTGGCGCGCCGGGGCTCCCGGAGGCACGGCGGACCGGACGACGCCCGGCGCGATACGGAGGAATTCATGGACGCGAAGGGAAGCACGGCGCGGCGATGGGCCGCCGTCGCCGCGGCGGCGCTCGCCGCGGTGGCCGGGCCCGCCAGGGCGGCGGACACGACCCTCGAGATCTTCACCTACTGGACGGCGGGCGGCGAGGCGGACGGCCTCGCGGCGATCGAGAAGATCTTCGCGGCGAAGTACCCGCACACCAAGATCACCAACGCGGTGGTGGCCGGGGGCGCGGGCTCGAACGCGAACGCCGTCCTCGCCACCCGCATGCAGGGCGGCAAGCCCCCCGACACGTTCCAGATCCACGGCGGCGCCGAGCTCATCGACAACTGGGTGAAGACCGGCTTCATGCAGCCCCTGGGCGACCTCTACAAGGCGCAGGGGCTCGGCTCCAAGTTCCCCAAGCAGCTCATCGAGCTGGTGAGCTGGAAGGGCCAGCCCTACTCCGTGCCGGTGAACGTGCACCGGAACGGCGTGCTGTGGTTCAACCAGAAGGTCTTCGCCCAGAACGGGATCACCGCCCCGGAGAGCTGGGACGCCTTCTTCGCCGCGGCGGAGAAGCTCAAGGCGAAGGGGGTGACCCCGCTCGCCCTCGGCGACAAGGACAAGTGGGAGTCGCTCCAGCTCTTCGAGGACGTCCTCCTCGCCACCCTCGGGCCCGGCCCGTACAAGGCGCTCTGGGCCGGCACCCTCCCCTGGACCGATCCCCGGGTGACCCAGGCGCTCACCACCATGCAGAAGGTCCTCGGCTACGTGAACGAGGACCACGCCACGCTCACCTGGGACCAGGCCTCCGGCCTGGTGCTCCAGGGCAAGGCGGCCATGAACCTGATGGGGGACTGGGCGAAGGGCTACTTCACCAGCAACGGCTGGCAGGTGGGCACCGACTTCGGCTGGGCCCCCGCCCCGGGGACCAAGGGGAGCTTCATCGTGGTCACCGACACCTTCGGGCTGCCCAAGGGCGCGAAGCACCGGCAGGCGGCGCTCGACTGGCTGGGCGTGCTCGCCTCGGTCCCGGGCCAGGACGCGTTCAACCCGAAGAAGGGCTCGATCCCGGCGCGCATCGACGCCGACAAGGGCATCTACGACGCCTACTCGCGGGGGGCGATGGCCGACTTCGCCTCCAACGCGCTCGTGCCCAGCGAGGCCAACGGCCCCGCCACCCTCCCCGCCTTCCTCACCCCGATCACCGACGCGATCGCCGTCTTCGTGAACGACCGGGACGTGGCGAAGGCCCAGGCGACCATCGCCCGCGCCTGCGTCGACGCGGGCGCCTGCCCGGGGAAGTAGCGGAGGGCGCCGGGGCCCGCCCGTCGCGGCGCGGGCGAGCCCCGGGCGCGCGGCAGTCCCCGCCGAGGCGGTGGACAACCCGCCGCCGGCTCGCTACCCGAACGGTCACCGCGGAGGTGGTGATGGCACGCTCCTCTCCTTCCAGGATCACGCCCTGCATCTGGCTCGACGACCAGGCGGAGCAGGCGGCCGCGCTCTACGCGGGGACGTTCCCCGGCGCGCGCACCGTCGCCACCTCGCGCCATTCCGAGTCCGCCGACAACCCGAGCGGCAGGCCGCGGGGGAGCGTCCTCACGGTCGAGCTCGAGCTCGCCGGGCAGCGCTTCACCCTGCTCAACGGCGGACCGCTCTTCGTGCCGAACCCGAGCGTCTCCTTCTTCGTCCGCACCGCCGCGCCCTCCGAGGCGGACCGGCTCTTCGCGGCGCTCGCGGAGCAGGGGGAGACGCTGATGCCGCTCGGCGCCTATCCCTGGAGCGAGCGCTACGGTTGGGTGAAGGACCGCTTCGGCGTCTCGTGGCAGGTGATCGCCGGGCGCCGCCCGCCCGGTGCGGCGAGCATCGTCCCCTGCCTGATGTTCTCCGGCCCGCAGCACGGCCGGGCCGAGGAGGCGCTGCGGGCCTATGCGGCCGTCTTCCCCGGGGGGCGCGTCGAGCAGGTCGAGCGCTACGCCGCGGGAGAGGGCCCGCCCGGCACGGTCAAGCACGGCCGGGTCCTCCTCGGCGGCCAGGAGCTGGTGGCCATGGACAGCCACGTCGCCCACGGGACCACCTTCAACGAGGCGCTCTCCTTCCAGGTGAGGTGCGAGGACCAGGGCGAGGTGGATCGCTACTGGGCCGCCCTCGGCGAGGGGGGCGCGCACGGCCCCTGCGGCTGGCTCAAGGACCGCTTCGGGCTCTCCTGGCAGGTGGTGCCGGCCGCCATGGACCGCTGGATGGCCAGCGGGGACGGCGCGGCGCGCGACCGGGCGTTCCAGGCGATGCTGAAGATGACGAAGCTCGACATCGCCGCGCTCCAGCGCGCCTACGAGGGCCGCTGAGCCCGGCGGCGCCGCCCCTCACCGCGCCAGCGCCTGGCACTCCGGCGAGAGGTCCGCCTGCCTCGACTGGAGGCAGGCGAGGATGCGCCCCTGGCCCGGGGCGATGCCCTTGCAGAGCTTCTTCACGTCCTTGCCGCACGCCTTCCTGAACTCGGCCACCTTCTCCTGGGCACCCTGGATCACGTCCCGGCACTGCGGCGCGAGGGTGGCCTTGTTCGCCGCCAGGCAGCGGACCACCGCGCCCTGCCCCGGCGCGACGTCGGAGCAGTAGGACTGCACGTCGTCGGCGCAGGCCGCGCCGACCTCCTTCACCTTCCTGGCCACGGTGACGAGCTCGGCCTTGCACGCCGGGGAGACCTGAGCCTGGTTCGCCTTGAGGCAGGCGGCGATCCGACCACCGCCGGGCGGGATGCCGGGGCACAGCCGATCGACGTCGGCGCGGCAGGCGTCCTCGGCGCGCACGCCCCCGGCGGCGAGCAGCAGCGCGGCAACGGCCCAGCGGGCGATGGTCGTCATGCGGTCTCCTTCCGTGGCTCCGGCGAGGGAGCTCACGCTAGCACGCGCGGCGATCCGGCCGACGGACCCGATCGGGACCCGCGGCCCGAATGGAAGTGCATTTCCGGAATATGGCGTTTCGTGGAAATACGGTTGCATCGCCGCCGGCCGGTTGCTATGGTGCGCGCCATCGAGGCTCCCTGGCCTCGCCGGGAGAATGACCATGGCCCTCCCCGCCGCCGCGCCGAGCTACCGCAGCGCGCTGCACCAGATGACCCAGACCACCTCCACCTGCCTGTGGAACGACTCGGCCGCCCCCGACGAGCTGACCCGCTCGATCGCCGACGGGGCGGTGGGCGCCACCTGCAACCCGGTCATCGCGCTCGGCATCGTCAAGAAGGAGGCGGCGACCTGGAAGGCACGGATCCTGGAGCTGGCCGCCGCGCACCCCGCCGCCGGCGAGGGAGAGCTCGGCTGGATGCTCATCGAGGAGCTGTCGGTGAGGGCCGCCGCCCTGCTCGAGCCCGCCTTCCGCGCCCACCGGGGCCGGAACGGCCGTCTCTCCATCCAGACCGACCCGCGCCACTTCCGCGACCCGGCGGCGCTCGCCGATCAGGCGGAGGCCTTCAGCCGCCTGGCGCCCAACATGATCGTGAAGATCCCCGCCACCAGCGCGGGCATCCCGGCCATGGAGGAGGCCACCTACCGGGGCGTCTCGATCAACGCCACCGTCTCCTTCACCCTCCCGCAGTGCGTGGCGGTGGCCGAGGCGGTGGAGCGCGGCCTCCGCCGCCGGGAGAGGGAGGGCAAGGACGTGGCCTCCATGGGGCCGGTGTGCACCATCATGGTGGGCCGGCTCGACGACTGGATGAAGGTCACCGCCGAGCGCGACGGCATCACCGTGGACCCGGGCGTCTGCGAGTGGGCCGGCGTGGCGGTGTTCAAGCGGGCCTACCGGCTCTTCAAGGAGCGTGGCTACCGCATCCGGCTCCTCTCCGCCGCCTTCCGCAACCACATGCACTGGAGCGAGCTGGTCGGCGGCGACTGCGTGATCTCGCCGCCCTACCCGTGGCAGGTGCGCCTCAACGCGGCCGGCATCGCCCCCGAGCCGCGCATGGACCGGCCGGTGGAGCCGCGCATCCTCGACGCCCTGCAGGGCAAGTTCCCCGAGTTCCGCAAGGCCTTCGAGCCGGACGGCCTCGCCATCCCCGACTTCGACGGCTACGGCGCCACCCGCCGCACGCTGCGCCAGTTCCTCGGCGCCTGCCACGAGCTGGAGGCGCTGGTGCGCGACGTGATCGTGCCGAACCCGGACAAGTAGCGCGCATGCCCCGCCCCGCCGCCCCGCCCGCCGGACCGGAGGAGACGCCGTGAAGGTCGCGCTCGACCCCTACATGCACCGGCACCTCCCGCTGGTGGAGCTGCCTGCCCTGGCCGCCGAGCTCGGGTACCAGTACCTCGAGCTCTCCCCGCGCGCCGACTTCCTCGACTGGTGGGTCCACCCCCGCGTCTACCCGGAGCGCCTCCAGGCGTTCAAGCAGGCGCTGCGGTCGCACGGCGTCGAGCTGGCCTCGCTCCTCCCCATGTACCGCTGGGCCAGCCCGGACGAGGACGAGCGGCGCACGGCGGTCGAGTACTGGAAGGCGGCCGTCCACGTGGCGGTCGAGCTGGAGTGCACCACCCTGAACTCGGAGTTCGGGCGCGGCCAGTCGCCCGGGCGCCCCGTCACCTCCCGGGGCGGGGCCTACGCCGAGGCCTGCGAGGCGGCCTGGTGGCGCTCGATGGAGGAGCTGGTCCCCCTCCTGGAGCGCGAGGGCGTGACCCTCCACATCGAGCCCCACCCCGAGGACTGGGTGGAGACCTTCCACCCGGCCGTGGACCTCATCCGCGCCCTGGGCTCGAGGAACGTCCGGTTCCTTTACTGCGCGCCGCACACCTTCTACTTCGGCGACGACCTGGCCGGGATGATCCGCGAGGCGGCGCCGGTGCTGGCCCACGTGCACGTGGCCGACTCCTTCGACCACCGGGCCTCCTCGGGGAACCGCTACATCGTGAACCCGCCCGGCGCGAAGGCGCGCGTCCACCAGCACCTCGACATCGGCCAGGGCGAGGTGAGGTGGGACGTCTTCTTCGAGACGCTGCACGAGATCCGCTTCGACGGGATCGTCACCAGCTGCGTGTTCGCCTGGGAGGACCGCGCGGTCGAGTCGTCGCGCTTCATGCGCAAGGAGATCCAGCGGTACGTCGACAGGTACTGGGGCAAGGGCAAGGGCGGCTAGCGGCCTTCCGGCTGCCCCGACGCAGGGGCCCTCACCCGGGCGACGCGCCCCAGCCCGGATGGGGGCTCAGTGGAAACCGGCTTGTCGCCGAAGTCGCAGATGGAAATCGAGACGCAACCCTCCGCCGAAGTGGAGTACCGTGACCCCGCCTGTTAGACCGATGCGCTGCCTCGAGCTGAGCGTCACCCGCGCCGCGGGCTCGCCCGCCGCGTGGAACACGCCGGTAGGGTCCCGGGAGGTCGCATGAGCTCCGTGCGGGTCACGGCCGCCGAGGCCGTGGTGAGGTTCCTGGCGGCGCAGCGGGTCGAGACGCCTGCCGGCCCCGCGCCCCTCTTCGGCGGCGTGTTCGCCATCTTCGGCCACGGGATCGTGGCCGGCCTGGGCGAGGCGCTCTACCGCCACCGGAAGGAGCTCCCCACCTACCGGGCCCACAACGAGCAGGCCATGGCCCACACCGCCATCGCCTTCGCCAAGGCCCACCTCCGGCGGCGGATGATGGCGGTGACCAGCTCGGTCGGGCCCGGCGCCACCAACATGGTGACCGCCGCCGCCACCGCCCACGTGAACCGGCTGCCGCTCCTCCTCCTCCCCGCCGACGCCTTCGCCACCCGCGCGCCCGACCCGGTGCTCCAGCAGGTGGAGGACTTCGAGGACGGGACGGTCACCGCCAACGACTGCTTCCGCCCGGTCTCGCGCTACTTCGACCGGATCACGCGGCCGGAGCAGCTCATCACCGCCCTCCCGCGGGCGCTCCGGGTCCTCACCGATCCCGCCCTGTGCGGGCCGGTGACCCTGGCCTTCCCGCAGGACGTGCAGGCGATGGCCGGCGACTTCCCCGAGGAGCTGCTCGAGGAGCGGACCGTCCACTTCCGCACCCCGGCGCCCGAGGCGGGCGAGCTGGCCAGGGCGGTCGAGGTCCTCCGGGGGGCGAGGCGCCCCCTGGCGATCGCCGGCGGCGGGGTCGTCTACGGGCAGGCGAGCGAGGCGCTGCGCCGGTTCGCCGACGCGTTCGGCCTGCCGGTGGCCGAGACCCTGGGCGGCAAGGGCGCCCTCGCCTGGGACCACCCGCTCCAGGCCGGCGGCATCGGCCACACCGGCGTGCCGGCGGCCAACGAGCTCGCCTCCCGGGCCGACGTCATCCTGGCGGTGGGGACGCGGCTCGGCGACTTCGCCACCGCCTCGCACACCCTCTTTCCGCAAGCCCGGGTGATCGGGCTCAACGTGGCCGGCTTCGACGCCTCCAAGTGGTGGTCCTGGCCGCTGCAGGCGGACGCGCGGCTCGGACTCGAGGCGCTCGGCGAACGGCTCGAGGGGTGGAAGGCCTCCCCCGAGTGGACGGAGCAGGCCCGCAAGCTCTGCGGCGCCTGGCGCGAGGCGGTGCTGCGGATCACCTCCCGGCGCGACGTCGCCCTCCCCTACGACGGCGAGGTGATCGGCGCGGTCCAGCGGAGCGCGCCCGACTCGCCCGCGGACGACATCGTGGTCACCTCCGGCGGCACGCTCCCCAACGAGCTGCAGAAGCTCTGGCGCACCACCACGCCCGGCGGCTGCCACATCGAGTACGGCTACTCCTGCATGGGCTACGAGATCGCGGGAGGCATCGGGGTGAAGCTGGCCCACCCGGAGCGCGAGGTGATCGTGATGCTCGGGGACGGCAGCTACCTGATGCTCAACTCCGAGATCGCCACCTCGGTCCTCCTCGACCGGAAGATCATCGTGGTGGTCCAGGACAACCACGGGTTCGGCTGCATCAACCGCCTGCAGCAGCACTGCGGCGGCGAGCCCTTCAACAACATGTTCAAGGACTGCCTCCAGGGGCCGAAGGGGCCCCCGGCGATCGACTTCGCCCTGCACGGCCGGGCGCTCGGGGCCCTGGGCGAGAACGTGAAGACCATCCCGGAGCTGGAGGCGGCGCTCGCCCGCGCCCGCAAGGCCGACCGGACGACCGTGATCTGCATCGAGACCGACGCGACGAGGACCACCACCGAGGGCGGCGCCTGGTGGGAGGTCGGCGTCCCCGAGGTGTCGCCGAGCGAGAAGGTCCAGCGCGCCCGGGAGGTGTGGGCGCGGAACAAGCAGCGCCAGAAGCCCTAGCCGCGGAGCCGTTTCACGGAAGGAGTCGGTTGCAGTCCACCTGAGAAGGAGAGCGTTCGATGAGAAAGTCCCTTGCGGTGCTGGCCGCCTTGACCCTGTGCTTCGTCTCCTCCACCCCCGCCGCCGACAAGAAGATCCGGATCGGCGTGACGATGGCCCTCTTCGACGACGTCTGGCTGACCTTCGTCCGCGACGCCATGACGAAGTGGGCCGCCGCCCACCCCGACATCGACCTCACCATCGTCGACGCGAAGAACGACACCGCCAAGCAGGTGGGGCAGGTGGAGAACTTCCTCGCCCAGAAGATGGACGCGATCGTCATCCTGCCGGTGGACACGGCCGCCACCGGCCCCATGACCAAGGCGGTCACCGGGGCCAAGATCCCGCTCGTCTACGTGAACCGCAAGCCGGACAACCTCCCCAAGGGCGTACTCTACTGCGGGTCCGACTCGATCGACGCCGGCGTCTTCGTGGGCGAGGAGGTGGGCAAGGCCCTCGGCGGCAAGGGGAACATCGTCATCCTGATGGGCGAGCTCTCCAACGAGGCGGCCATCAAGCGGACCGAGGGCGTGAAGAAGGTGATCTCCGGGCAGTACCCGGGCATCAAGATCATCCGCGAGCAGACCGGCAACTGGCAGCGCGAGCAGGGGCGCACCATCATGGAGAACTGGCTCGCCTCCGGCGACAAGATCGACGCCGTCGCCTCGAACAACGACGAGATGGCCCTGGGCGCGATCATGGCCATCAAGGCGGCCGGCAAGCTGGGCAAGATCTACGTGGGCGGGACCGACGGCAGCCCGGACGCGCTCGACTCGATGGACAAGGGCGAGCTCAACATGACCGTCTACCAGGACCCGGTCGGCCAGGGCGACTGCGCCGTCGAGGGGGCCTTCCTGGCGGCCAAGAAGCAGCCCAACCCGCGCGCCAAGAACGACATCGTCTGGATCCCCTACCAGAAGATCACCAAGGCCAACTACAAGCAGTTCATGAAGAAGTAGCGGCGCGGCGCTCCCCGCCGGCGCGGCCGCGCCGGCGGGGCCGGGCGCCCCGGGCGCCGCCCGGAGGCGAGGCCGGAGGACCGATCACATGGGCGAGTGGGCTCTCAGGATGCAGGGGATCTCCAAGCGCTTCCCGGGCGTGCACGCGCTCGACGAGGTGCAGCTGCACGTGCGCAAGGGGACGGTGCACGCGCTCATGGGGGAGAACGGCGCGGGCAAGTCCACCCTCATGAAGTGCCTGATCGGGATGTACGCGCCCGACGAGGGCACCATCGAACTGGACGGCCGGCAGGTGAGCATCGGCGACACCCACCACGCCCTCTCGCTCGGCATCTCCATGATCCACCAGGAGCTCTCGCCCATCCCGCAGATGACGGTGGCGGAGAACATCTTCCTCGGGCGCTATCCGCTCACCTGGTACGGCCTGGTGGACACCCGGGAGCTGAACCGCCGCACCGCGGAGCTCCTCGGCCGCCTGGAGATCCCGGTGGCCCCGGAGCGGAAGATGGTGGAGCTCTCCATCGCCAACACGCAGCTGGTGGAGATCGCCAAGGCCATCTCCTACGACGCCGGGCTCATCGTCATGGACGAGCCGACCTCGGCCATCACCGAGGCCGAGGTGGCCAACCTGCACCGGATCATCCGCTCGCTGCGCGACCGGGGCGTCTCCATCATCTACATCACCCACAAGATGGACGAGGTGTTCAACGTCTGCGACGAGATCACCGTCCTGCGCGACGGGCGGTTCGTGGACACGAAGCCCATCCACGCCCTCACCCACGACCTCCTCATCCAGAAGATGGTGGGGCGCACCCTGACCGACATGTTCCACAAGGAGGCGACGCCGGTCGGCGACCCGATCCTCGAGGTGCGGAGCTACTCCGGCAGGCGCTTCCGCGACGTGAGCTTCCAGGTCCGGCGGGGCGAGATCTTCGGGGTGGCCGGCCTGATGGGCGCCGGGCGCACCGAGCTCCTGGAGACCATCTTCGGCGTCCACCCGCGCAGCGCGGGCGAGATCTACCTGCACGGGAAGCGGGTGGAGATCCGGGAGCCCGCCGACTCCATCCGCCACGGCCTGGCCCTCCTCACCGAGGACCGCAAGCTCACCGGCCTCTACCTCAACGCCACCGTGCGGGACAACATCTCCATCGCCAACCTGCGACGCTACCTGAGGGGCCCCTTCGTCCAGTTCGGCAAGGTTGCCGCGGACTGCGAGCGGATGCGCGCCGCGCTCCGAATCAAGACCCCCACGCTGCTGCAGAAGGTCCGCAACCTCTCCGGAGGGAACCAGCAGAAGGTGCTGCTCTCCCGCTGGCTGCTCACCGAGCCGGAGATCCTGATCCTCGACGAGCCCACCCGCGGCATCGACGTGGGAGCCAAGGCCGAGATCTACCGGCTGATGGTCGACCTGGCTCGCAGCGGCAAGACCATCATCATGATCTCGTCCGAGCTGCCCGAGGTCCTCGGCATGTGCGACCGGATCATGGTCATGCACGAGGGCGCCAAGGTGGGCGAGCTGGCTCGCCAGGGGGCGACGCAGGAGCGCGTCCTCGAGATGGCCACCGGCCTCACCCCGATCGCCAGCGCCTGAAGGGAGCCGCCGTGACCCCCACCGCCCAGTCGCCGACCAAGGCCGCCGCCCCGGAGTCCGCCGCCGCGCCCGCCCCGGCCGCCGCCCGCCAGGTGGGCGAGCGGGCGCGCGCGATCTTCTCCCGCTACGGGATCTTCCTCATCTTCGGGGCCATGGTGATCGTGGCCTCGTTCCTCTCCCCCGCCTTCCTCACCACCACGAACATCATCAACGTCATCCGCCAGATGTCGATCATCGGGCTCATCGCCCTGGGCGTGACGGGCGTGATCGTCTCCGGGGGCATCGACCTCTCCTCCGGCTCGGTGGTGGGCGCCGCCTGCGTGGTGGCGGCCAGCCTGGCGCAGCTCCCGGACCGGGCCTTCTATCCGGCCATCGCCGGGAGCCCGGTGATCCTGGCCATCGCCGCCGGGTGCGGGGTGGGGATCCTGGCCGGCTTCGTCAACGGCCTCTTCGTCGCCAAGACCGGCATCCCGCCCTTCATCGCCACGCTGGGCATGTACACGGCGGCTCGCGGCGCGGCCATGCTCTACACCACCGGGCGGCCGCTCTCCCACCTCTCCGACGCCTACAACGTCATCGGCCAGGGCGACTTCCTCGGCGTCCCGGTGCCCATCCTGATCCTGGCCGGCATGGCGGTGGTCACCCACGTCCTCTACTCGCGGACCAAGTTCGGCAAGTACATCTACGCCATCGGCGGCAACGAGCAGGCGGCCCGCGTCTCCGGGATCGACGTCGGCCGCTACAAGATCCTCATGTACTCCTACGCCGGCATGCTCTCCGGGCTGGCCGGCCTGGTGGTCTCCTCGCGCATCGGCTCCGGCCAGCCGGGCCTGGGGGTGGGCTACGAGCTCGACGCCATCGCCGCGGCGGTGATCGGCGGGACCTCCCTCTCCGCCGGGGGCATCGGGACCATCCCGGGCACCATCGTGGGCGCGCTGATCATCGGCGTCCTGAACAACACGCTCGACCTGGTCAACGTCTCCGCCTACTGGCAGCAGATCATCAAGGGGGCGATCATCGTCGGCGCCGTCGTCCTCGACCAGCGCAAGAACCGGGGCGACCGGTGAGCCTCCACCGCCACCCCGCCCCAGGAGGACCGTCGTGACCCCCCGTGAACGGCTGTCCCTGAACCGCGTGGCCAAGCCGCAGCTCCCCCTGGTCGCGTTCCTGGAGCTCGCCGCCTCGCTGGGCATCCGCCACGTGGAGGTCCGCAACGACTTCACGGAGAAGGGGGTCCTCGACGGGCTCCCCGAGGCCGAGCTGCGCCGCGCCCTGGACCGGACCGGGGTGCGCATCGTCTCCATCAACGCCCTCTACCCGTTCGAGGACGGCCGGGTGCTCGACGCCAACGTGAAGCGGCTCGGGGCGCTCCTCGCCGACGCCCGCGCGGCCGACTGCCCGATGATCGTGCTCTGCCCGCTCAACGAGGCGGGCGATCCCCGCAGCGCCGCCCAGCGCGCCGACGAGCTGGTGCGGGCGCTCGACGCCTACGGCCCCCTGCTCCAGGCGGCGGGCGCGGTGGGGCTGATCGAGCCGCTCGGCTTCGAGCGCTCCGCCCTGCGCACCAAGCGCGCCGCCGTCGACGCCGTCGCCCGCTGCGCCCACCCGGCCGCCTACCGGCTCCTCCACGACACCTTCCACCACTACCTGAGCGGCGAGCAGGAGCTCTTCCCCCGCCAGACCGGGCTGATCCACGTCTCCGGGGTCCTGGCGGGCAAGCCCAGGCCGGCCATCACCGACGACGACCGCATCCTGGTGGACGAGCGCGACGTGATGGACACCCGGGGCCAGGTGGCCGCGCTCCTCCAGGGCGGCTGCCAGGCGCTCATCTCCTACGAGCCCTTCTCCCCCACGGTCCGGGCGATGCCGGTGCCCGCCCTGAAGGACGCTCTCCTCCGGAGCGCCGGCTACCTCCTCGGCTGAGCGGGGCGGGCGCGCCGGAAGCTCTCTCCACGAGCACACGGGAGCCGCACATGGCCTACAGGGTCGGCGTCATCGGGACCGGCGCCATCGGCGTCGAGCACCTCCGCCGCATCCAGCAGCGGATGGGCGGCGCCAGCGTCGTCGCCGTGAGCGACATCGACGGGGGGCGCGCCCGGGACGTGGCCGCCGGCGTCGGGGCCCGCGCCCTGGCCACCGGCGGCGAGCTGATCGCCGCGCCCGAGGTCGAGGTGGTGGTGGTCACCTCCTGGGGGCCGACCCACGAGGAGTTCGTGCTCGCCGCGCTCGCCGCGGGGAAGCCGGTCTTCTGCGAGAAGCCGCTCGCCACCACCGCCGAAGGCTGCCGGCGGATCGTGGAGGCCGAGGTGAAACGCGACCGGCGGCTGGTCCAGGTGGGCTTCATGCGCCGCTACGACGCCGGCTACCGGGCGCTCCGGGCGGTGGTGGCGGGCGGCCAGGTGGGCGTGCCGCTCCTGGTCCACTGCGCCCACCGGAACCCGGCGGTGGGCGAGAGCTACACCACCGACATGGCGATCACCGACACCGCCATCCACGAGCTCGACGTGCTCCGCTGGCTGCTCGACGACGACTGGACCTCGGTCCAGGTGGTCTACCCCCGGAAGACGCGCCACGCCTCCGGCCACCTGCGCGATCCGCAGCTCGTCCTCCTGGAGACCGCCCGGGGGGTGCGGGTCGACCTGGAGATCTTCGTCAACTGCAAGTACGGGTACGACATCCAGTGCGAGGTGGTGGGCGAGACCGGGATCGCCCGCCTGCCCGAGCCGGCCGGCGTGCCCATGCGGAGCGAGGCCCGGCGCTCGGTCCCCATCCTGGTCGACTGGAAGCAGCGCTTCATCGACGCCTACGACGTGGAGCTGCAGGCCTTCTTCGACGGGCTGCGGGCGGGCCAGCTCACCGGCCCCTCCGCCTGGGACGGGTACGCCGCGGCCCTCGCCGCCGACGCCTGCCTGGAGGCGCAGCGGACCGGGAAGGTGGTGCCGGTCCGGCCGGGGCAGCGGCCGGGGCTCTACGGGTAGCGCACGGGGAACGCCGGCCGCGGGCCGGCCGGTCCATGGAGGAGCACATGCTCGACGGCACCAAGGTGCGGCTGGGGATCGCCCCCATCGCCTGGACCAACGACGACATGCCCGAGCTGGGCAAGGAGAACACCTTCGAGCAGTGCGTGAGCGAGATGGCCCTGGCGGGCTACGCCGGGAGCGAGGTCGGCACCAGGTACCCGAGGGATCCGGCGGCGCTGAACCGCGCCCTGGGGCTGCGCGGGCTCACCATCTGCAACGCCTGGTTCAGCGCCTTCCTCACCACCCGCCCGCTGGAGGAGAACCTCCGGGCCTTCGAGGCGCAGCTCGACTTCCTCCACGCGGTGGGCGCCCGGGTGGTGGGCGCCGCGGAGCAGGGGGGGAGCATCCAGGGGCAGGAGAAGCCGGTGCTCGCGGCGAAGCCGGTCTTCGACGACGGCGCCTGGCGGCGGCTCGCCGAGGGGCTCGAGGCGATGGGGCGGGTGGCGGCGCGGAGGGGGATGACCCTCACCTACCACCACCACATGGGGACGGGGGTGCAGACGGCCGAGGAGATCGACCGCCTGATGGCCTCCACAGATCCGGGCCTGGTCTCGCTCCTGCTCGACACCGGCCACCTCGCCTTCGCCGGCTTCGACCCCGCGCAGGTGCTGCGGAGGCACCTCTCGCGGGTGCGGCACGTCCACCTGAAGGACGTGCGGCGGACGGTCCTCGACCGCGTGGGCCCTGAGGGCTGGAGCTTCCTCCGCGCGGTGCGCGAGGGCGTCTTCACCGTCCCCGGCGACGGCGCGGTGGACTTCGAGCCGGTCTTCCGGCTCCTCGCCGAGGGCGGCTACCGGGGCTGGGTGGTGGTGGAGGCGGAGCAGGACCCGGCGGTCGCCAACCCGCTCGAGTACGCGCTCAAGGCGCGGCGCTTCCTCCGCGAGAAGGCCGGGATCTGAGCCCGGCGCCGGGCGGGCGGCCTCGCCGGATCACCCGAGGTCGACGATGCGCCCGCCGCGCTGCGCCTCGGCCAGGGCCCGCCCGATGCGCGTCGCCTCGGTGGCGTCGGAGAGGGCGAGCGGCGGCGGGTCCCCCTTCCGCGCGCAGTCGACGAAGGCCTGCGCCTCGCGGAGGAACGCCTCCTCGAAGCGCTCGTAGAAGTCGGCGACGCAGAGGTTCCGCACCCCGTGCCCGTCGGCGAGCTCCACCCGGTTGGCGCGCGGGTTCACGCCCACCGAGAGGCTGCCGGCGGTGCCCACCACCTCGGTGTGGGTGTCGTGGCCGTGGGCGAGCGTGCGGCTGGCGTAGAGGCAGGCCAGCCGGCCGTCGGCGAACTCGACCACCCCCAGGCCGTTGTCCACGTCCCCCACCGGCCGCAGGTCCTCGTGCACCGCCACCGTGCCGGTGGCGTAGACGCGGCGCGCCCGCGGGCCGCCCAGCAGCCAGCGCGCCAGGTCCACGTCGTGGATGCTGCAGTCGAGGAAGATGCCGCCCGAGGTGGGAGCGAAGCGGACGAAGAAGCCGGAGGGGTCGAGCTTGTCGCCGGTCTGCGAGCGGACCAGGAAGGGGCGGCCGATCTGGCCGGCCTGGATGCGGGCGTGGGCGTCCTGGTAGCTCGGGTCGAAGCGGCGCACGAAGCCCACCATGGCCACCAGGCCCGGCGCGCGCGCCGCCGCCGCCTCCACGCGCTCGCAGTCTGCCACCTCCAGGGCGAGCGGCTTCTCGCAGAAGACGTGCTTCCCCGCGGCGAGCGCCTGCTCCAGCTGCCTGGCGTGGAGGGCGGTGGGGGTGACGAGGAAGACCGCGTCGAGCCCCGGGTGGCGGAGGAGGGCGTCGTAGTCCGGGTAGAGGGCGGCCACCCCCAGCGCCTCGCGCGCCCAGGCGAGCTCGTCGGGCACGGGGCTGGCGGCCGCCACCAGCTGCGCGCCCGGCACCCGCTCCGCCAGGTTCCGGGCGTGGCGGCGCCCGAGGCGCCCCAGCCCGGCGATCCCCACCCTGAGCGCCTCGGCTCCCATGGCGGCCCTCCTCAGCCGAGGGCGACGGGGCGTCCTTCCTTCCACGAGCGCAGCGCACCGTCGGCCAGCTCGAGCGCCCTCACCCCGTCCTCCACGCTCGTCCGGGGCCTCGCCTCGCCGCGCAGGACCTCGGCGAAGTGGAGCATCTCGGCGGCGTAGGCGGCCCGGTAGCGCTCGAGGAAGAACGGCTCCGGAACGTCGGCGGAGACGGCGCCCGCCTTGTGGGCGGTGACCTCGGTGGGCCGGTGGTTCCCGGCGGCGAGCATGCCGCCCTCGCCCAGCACCTCGAACCGCTGGTCGTAGCCGTAGGCGGCGCGCCGGGACGTGTTGATCTGCGCGAGCCGCCCCTTCCGCGTGCGGAGGGTGACCGCGGTGGTGTCGGCGTCGCCGGCCGCGGCGATGGCCGGGTCGGTGAGGCAGCTCGCCTCGGCGTGGACCACCACCGCCTCGTCCCCCAGGATCCAGCGACAGACGTCGAAGTCGTGGATCAGCATGTCCTTGAAGATGCCGCCCGAGCGGCGGACGTAATCGAGCGGCGGTGCCCCCGGGTCGCGGCTGGTGACGATCAGGAGCTCCGGGTCGCCGATCTCGCCCGCGTCCAGCCGCTTCTTCAGGGCGGAGAAGGTGGGGTCGTAGCGCCGCTGGAAGCCGATCAGGCTGGCCACCCCCGCCCTGGCCACCGCCGCGGCGCACTCCCGGGCCCGGGCGAGGTCGAGGTCCACCGGCTTCTCGCAGAAGAAGGCCTTGCGCGCCGACGCCGCGCGCAGGATCAGGTCGGCGTGGGTGTCGGTGCTGGAGCAGATGACGACCGCCCCCACGGCCGGATCGGCGAAGCAGCGCTCGAGCTCGCACACCGCCGCTCCGAGCTGCTCCGCCAGCGCCCGGGCCGCCTCGGGCACCGCGTCGCAGACGTACCGCACCTTCATCCCCGGCTGGCGGGCCAGGTTCCCTCCGTGGATCTTCCCGATGCGCCCCGCTCCGATCAGCGCGACGTCAGTCATCGACGGCTCCTTGCTCATGGGACTGCTCGAGGTCGAGCTCCAGCCGCGAGGCGAGGGCGATGAACAGCCCCTGGCAGAGGAGCATGGTGCTGCTCAGGGAGCGGAAGGAGAAGGCGCTCGCCTCCTTCACCAGCAGGGTGACGGCGGCCCCCTCCGCCAGCGGGCTCAGGGCGCTGTCGGTGATGGCGAGGATGCGGGCCCCGCGGGAGCGGGCGATCCGGGCGCAGGCCCGGGTCTCCTTGCCGTAGGGGGCGAAGCTCAGGGCCACGAGCAGGTCGCCCTTGCGGATGGAGCGCATCTCCCCCTGGAAGGTCCCGCCCAGCCCGCTCACGTGGTGCACCCGCATGGCGGTGTGCTGCAGCAGGTAGACGAGGTAGGCGGCCGGGGGGAGCGCGCGCCGCACGCCCACCACGTAGACCTCGGCGGCGTCGTGCAGGAGCGCCACCGCCTGCTTGAGCGCCCGGTCGTCGAGCTGGAGCGCGAACTCCTCGAGGGCGCCCTGGTTGGCGAGGAGGAGCTGCCGCATGGTCCCGCCCGGGTCGCCGCGCAGCCGCCCCGCGTCGACCATGTCGCGGATCCGGCGGGCGTAGCTGGCGGCGGGCGCGTTCTTCTCGCTGAAGGCGGCGCGGAAGAGCTCCTGCAGCTCGGCGTAGCCGCTGAAGCCGAAGCGCTGCGCGAAGCGAGTCACCGCCGAGGGCTGCACCTCGCAGGCCCGGGCGATGTCGGTGATCCGCGTCACCACCATGCGGGAGCGGTTGGTCTCGATGTGCTTGGCCACCGCCTTGAGCCGCTTGGGCAGCGCCCCGTACTGGGCGGCCACCGCCGCCAGGAAGGACTCGACGCTGTCGTAGGGCACGCGCACCTCCCGGGAGCGGCCGGCAGTATAGGCGAGCAGGGCACGAATGGAAATAGGTTTCCCTGGTCTGGGCCGTCGTGGAAGTCTCCTTGCATTCGCGCCGCCGGCCTGGTAGACGGTGCGGCGTGCCCGATCGCGCTCCCCGGCGCGACCTCCCGGAAGGGATGACGCCATGACCCCGGCCTCCGGCGCCCCGCCCGCGCGCCTGGACGTCCTCTGCCTGGGTCGCCTCGCGCTCGACCTGTACGCGCAGCAGCTCGGGGCCCGCCTGGAGGACGCCTCGACCTTCGCCAAGTACCTGGGCGGCTCCTCGGCCAACATCGCCTTCGGCTGCGCCCGGCTCGGCCTGAAGGCCGGGATGATCTCGCGGGTGGGCGACGACCACGCCGGCCGCTTCCTCACCGAGACCCTGGCGGCCGAGGGCTGCGACGTGTCGCACGTCTCGGTGGACCCGGAGCGGCTCACCGCCCTCGTGCTCCTCGGGATCAAGGACCGCGAGACCTTCCCGCTCGTCTTCTACCGGCAGAACTGCGCCGACATGGCGGTGCGGGAGGAGGACGCAGAGGAGGCCTACCTGGCGACCGCCCGCGCGCTGCTCGTCACCGGCACCCACCTCTCCACCGACCACACCCACCGGGTGAGCACCCTGGCCCTGGAGCGCGCCCGCCGCCACGGAGTGAAGACCGTCCTCGACATCGACTACCGCCCGGTGCTCTGGGGCCTCACCGGCCCGGCGGCCGGCGACCGCCGCTACGTCGCGAGCGGCCGCGTCACCGCGCACCTGCAGGAGATGCTCCCCGCCTTCGACCTGGTGGTGGGCACGGTGGAGGAGTTCCTCGTCGCCGGCGGCGCGGAGGACCTGGTCGCCGCGCTGCGCGCCGTGCGCACCCTCACCCCGGCGGCCCTGGTGGTGAAGCTCGGCGCCGAGGGATGCGCGGTGGTGGAGGGGCCGGTGCCCACCGCCCTGGACGGCGCGCTGCGCGTCCCCGGCTTCCCGGTGGAGGTGATGAACGTCCTGGGGGCCGGCGACGCCTTCATGGCCGGGCTGCTCAAGGGCTGGCTGGGGGGGCTCGCCTGGGCCGACGCGGCGCGGCTGGCCAACGCCTGCGGCGCCCTGGTGGTGTCGCGCCACGCCTGCTCCGCCTCCATGCCCACCCCCGAGGAGCTCGAGGTCTTCCTCTCCCGGCCGCTCCCCGCCCGCCCCGACGACGACCCGCACCTCGCCCGCCTGCACCGGGTCACGCCGCGCCGGCGCCGCTGGGACGACCTGTGCGTCCTGGCCTTCGACCACCGCAGCCAGCTGCTCGAGGTGGCCCGGGAGGCGGGCGCGCCCGAGGCGCGGCTCCGGGAGCTCAAGGACCTCCTGGTCCGCGCGGTGGCCGACACCGAGCGGGCCCTCGGGCTGCGCGGCCGGGTGGGCGCGCTGGTCGACGACACCTACGGCGACGACGCGCTGCTGGCCGCCACCGGCCGCGGCTGGTGGCTCGGGCGGCCGGTGGAGGTCCCCGGCTCCTCCCCGCTCGAGTTCGAGGGCGGCCGCTCCGTCGGCTCCCGCCTGGTCTCCTGGCCGCGCGAGCAGGTGGTGAAGTGCCTGGTGCGCCTCCACCCCGACGAGCCGGCCGCGCAGCGCCTGGAGCAGGAGGCCCAGCTCCGCGCCCTCTGGCAGGCGGTCCAGGTGAGCGGGCACGAGCTGCTCCTCGAGCTCATCCCGCCCCGCGCGCTGGGCTGGGGCGAGCGGACGCTCGGCCGGGCCATGGAGCGGATCTACGACCTGGGCGTCTACCCCGAGTGGTGGAAGCTCGAGGCCATGCCCGCCGAGGGCTGGAGGCGCGTGGACGAGCTCCTCGCCCGGCGGGACCCATGGTGCCGCGGGGTGGTGCTCCTCGGCCTGGACGCCAGCATCGAGGAGCTGGCCGCCGGCTTCCGGCACGCCGCCCGGGCCCGCACCTGCCGGGGCTTCATGGTGGGCCGGACCATCTGGCGCGAGCCGGCCACCGCCTGGCTCGCCGGCCAGGCGGACGATGCGGAGCTGGTGGCTCGCGTCCGCCGGAACTTCGAGACGCTCATCCGCCTGTGGGGCGAGGCCTGCCGCGGACGGAGGGCGTGAGGACATGGCGCGCGAGGTGACGCTCCAGGAGGCTGCATGAGCCTGCTCGTGAAGGGGGCCCGCCAGGGCCGGGACATCGTCACGGTGACGCCCGCCTCCGCGGGCTGGCGTTACGTGGGCTTCTCCGCCCACCGGCTGGCCGCGGGAGGATCGGTGGAGGTGGACCCCGGCGGGCGCGAGGCGTGCGTGGTGGTGCTGGGCGGCGTCGTCACCGTGAGCTCCGGGGCGGCCGCCTTCCGCGAGATCGGGCAGCGGCGCGGCCCCTTCGAGGACCTCCCGCCCTTCGCCGCCTACCTCCCGGGGACCTCGCCGCTGGTGATCCGGGCGCACGGCGCGGCGGAGGTGGCGGTCTGCACCGCGCCGGGCACGGGCCGGCTCCCCCCGCGGCTCATCGAGCCGGGAACCATGCGGCGCACCACCCGCGGCCGGGACCTCAACACGCGCTTCGTCACCGACATCCTGCCCGAGGACCAGCCGGCCGAGAGCCTGCTCGTGGTGGAGGTGCGCACCCCCGGCGGCCACTCCTCCAGCTACCCGCCGCACAAGCACGACCGCGACGCGGCCCCGGAGGAGACCCGGCTCGAGGAGACGTACTACCACCGGCTCGATCCCCCCCAGGGGTTCGTCTTCCAGCGCGTCTACACCGACGACCGGAGCCTCGACGAGTCGCACGCGGTGGAGGACCACGACGTGGTGCTGGTCCCGCGCGGCTACCACCCGGTGGTGGTGCCCTGGGGCTACCGCAGCTACTACCTGAACGTCATGGCGGGCCCCGCGCGCGCCTGGCACTTCAAGAACGACCCGGCGCACGAGTGGATGCTCGCGCCGCAGCCCTGAGCAGGGCGAGGAGACGGACATGGCCCCATCGCAGCCGCGGCCCATCGGCCACCACGTGGGCGGACAGCACCGCGCCGGGGAGAGCGGACGCGCGGGCGACGTGTTCGACCCGGCCACCGGCCAGGTGACCGGCCGGGTGGCGCTGGCCAGCGCGGCGGAGGTGGGGGCGGCCGTGGCCGCCGCCCTGAAGGCCTTCCGGCCCTGGGCGGAGACCTCCCCGCTCCGGCGCGCGCGGGTGATGTTCCGCTTCAAGGAGCTGCTCGAGCGGGACCTGGATGCGCTGGCGGCGGCCATCACCTCGGAGCACGGCAAGGTGCTCTCCGACGCGCGGGGCGAGGTGCAGCGCGGCCTCGAGGTGGTGGAGTACGCCACCGGCATCCCGGAGCTGCTCAAGGGCGACTACACCGAGCAGGTCGCGGCCGGCATCGACGCCTGGACGATGCGGCAGCCCCTGGGCGTCTGCGCCGGGATCACCCCCTTCAACTTCCCGGCCATGGTGCCCATGTGGATGTTCCCCATGGCCATCGCCTGCGGGAACGCCTTCGTGCTGAAGCCCTCCGAGCGCGACCCGTCCGCCTCCCTGCTCCTGGCCGAGCTCCTCCGTGAGGCCGGCCTGCCGGAGGGGGTCTTCAACGTGATCCAGGGCGACAAGGTGGCGGTGGACGCGCTGCTCGCCCACCCCGACGTCCAGGCGGTGAGCTTCGTCGGCTCGACCCCCATCGCCCGCCAGATCTACGCCGCCGGCACGGCCACCGGGAAGCGCGTGCAGGCGCTGGGCGGGGCGAAGAACCACATGATCGTCATGCCCGACGCCGACCTCGACGGCGCGGTGAACGCCCTGCTGGGCGCGGCGTACGGCTCGGCCGGCGAGCGCTGCATGGCCATCTCGGTGGCGGTGGCGGTGGGGGAGGCGGCCGATCCGCTGGTGGACCGGCTGGCCCGCAAGGTGCGCGAGCTCAAGGTCTGCGACGGGCGCGACCCGGCCGCGGAGATGGGCCCGGTGGTCACCGGCGTGCACCGCGACCGGATCCTCTCCTACCTCGAGGACGGCCTGAAGGCCGGGGCGACGCTGGTGGTGGACGGCCGGAGCCTGCGCGTGCCCGGGCGCGAGAGCGGCTTCTTCCTCGGCGGCTCGCTCTTCGACCGGGTGACCCCCGAGATGCGCGTCTACCGGGAGGAGATCTTCGGGCCGGTGCTCTGCGTGGTCCGCGTGCCCACCTTCGGGGAGGCCCTCGACCTGGTGAACCGGCACGAGTACGGCAACGGCGTGGCGCTCTTCACCCGCGACGGCCACACCGCCCGCGAGTTCGTGCACCGCGTGCAGGTGGGGATGATCGGCGTCAACGTGCCCATCCCGGTGCCCATGGCGTTCCACAGCTTCGGCGGCTGGAAGCGGAGCCTCTTCGGCGACCACCACGCCCACGGCCCCGAGGGCGTGCGCTTCTACACCCGGCAGAAGGCGATCACCCAGCGCTGGCCCGACGCCAGCAAGGCGGCCGGACCGGCGTTCTCGATGCCGACCCTGGGCTGAGCGGCGCGCGTTGTGAGGTCCCGGCGCGGCCCTCATGGAGCCTCGATGCCCGAGCTGCTGGCCAGCTGGATCCGCGACGCGCGCCGGAGGACGGAGGCGCTCGCCGCCGCGCTCACCCCGGAGACGCTCCTCGGGCCTCGGCTCGCCATCGTGAACCCCCCGCTCTGGGAGCTCGGCCACGTCGGCTGGTTCCAGGAGAAGTGGGTCCTCCGCCACGCCGGGGGCCGGCCGCCGCTCCGGGCCGACGGCGACGCGCTCTACGACTCGATCGCCATCCCGCACGACGCGCGCTGGAGCCTCCCCCTCCCCTCGCTCGCCGAGACGCTCGCCTACCTCGCCGAGGTCGAGAACCGGGTGCACCGCTGGCTCCCCGGGGCGGCGGAGCGCGATCTCTACTTCGCCCGGCTCGCCGTCTTCCACGAGGACATGCACCTCGAGGCGATGGCGTTCACCTTCCAGACCCTGGGGTACCCGGCCCCTCCCCTCCCGCGCGCGCCGGCGAACGAGGAGGGCGGGCTGGCGTCCGGCGACGCGGAGGTGCCGGGCGGGACCTTCCTCCTCGGCGCCGCGCCCGGCGGCGAGTTCGTCTTCGACAACGAGAAGTGGGCCCACCCGGTCGAGCTGGAGCCCTTCCGGATCGCCCGGGCGCCGGTGACCCAGGCCGCCTTCGCCGAGTTCGTGGCGGACGCCGGCTACCGGCGCCGCGAGCTCTGGAGCCCGGAGGGCTGGCGGTGGCGCGAGGCGGCGGGCGCGGCGCACCCGGTCTACTGGCGGAGCGAAGGGGGCGGCTGGCTGAGGCGGGACTTCGAGCGGTGGGTGGCGCTCGAGCCCGACCGGCCGGTGGTGAACGTCTGCTGGCACGAGGCGGACGCGTTCTGTCGCTGGGCGGGGCGCCGGCTGCCGAGCGAGGGGGAGTGGGAGGCGGCCGCGGCGGGCGAGCCCGGCGCCGGAGGCCGGCTGGCGCGCCGCAAGCGCCGCTTCCCCTGGGGCGACGGGGAGGCGACCCCCGCCCACGCGCAGCTCGACGCGCGGATCCTGCACGCCGTGCCGGTCGGCGCCCACGCCGCGGGCGACGGCGCCTTCGGCTGCCGGCAGCTCCTCGGGAACGTCTGGGAGTGGACGGCGAGCGACTTCCTCCCCTACCCCGGGTTCGAGCCCGATCCCTACCGCGAGTACTCGCAGCCCTGGTTCGGCACGCACAAGGTGCTGCGGGGCGGGAGCTTCGCCACGCCGGCCCGGCTGCTCCGGAGCACCTGGCGCAACTTCTACACGCCCGACCGGCGGGATCCCTGGGCAGGCTTCCGCACGTGCGCCCCCTGAGGATCTTCATCGCCACGCCGGCGCGGCGCGGCTCCCACGTCGGGAACCGCATCACCGCGCTCCGGTGGGCGGCCCACCTCCGGGCGCTCGGCCACCGGGTGACGACGGACGACGCCTGGAGCGGGCACGACTGCGACCTCCTCGTCGCCCTCCACGCCACGAAGAGCCACCCCTCGGTGGCCCGCTTCCGCGAGCGCCGCCCCGCGGCGCCCCTGGTGGTCGGCCTTGCCGGCACCGACCTCTACCAGGACCTGCCCGGCTCGCCCGAGGCCCGGCGCTCCCTCGAGCTCGCCACCCGGCTGACCGTCCTCCAGCCGCTCGGGATCGAGGCGCTGCCGCCCGAGGTCCGGCCGAAGGCCCGGGTGCTCGTCCAGTCCGCCCGTCCGGTCTCCCCTGCGCCCGCGCCTCCCGGCGTGCTCCAGGCGTGCCTGCTCGCCCACATCCGCCGGGTGAAGGACTCCTTCCTCGCCGCCGAGGCGGCGCGGAGCCTCCCGGCCGGCTCGCGGGTGAGGATCGTCCACCTCGGTGCGGCCCTCGACCCCGGGGCCGAGGCGCGGGCGCGCCGGGAGTCGGCGGAGGGCTCGCGCTACCGCTGGCTCGGCCCGCGGCCACGGCACGAGGCGCTCGCCACCCTCGCGGGGAGCGCGCTGCTCGTCATCACCTCCCGCTCCGAGGGCGGCTCGAACGCGCTCTCCGAGGCGATCGCCTCGGGCGTGCCGGTCCTCTCGACCCGGGTCGACGGCTCGATGGGCCTGCTCGGCCGCGATCACCCGGGGCTCTACCCGGTGGGCGACGCGGGGGCGCTCGCCGCGCTGCTCTCGCGCGCCGAGGGGGATCCCGGCTTCCTCGCGGCCCTCCGCCGCGCCAGCGACCGCCTCCGCCCCCTCGTCGAGCCGGCGCGGGAGCGCGAGGCCTGGCGAGGGCTCCTCGCCGAGCTCTTCTAGCGCCGCCCCGCCGCCTGCGGTGGGCGCGCGACCTTCCTCTAGTCGAACGCCGCCGGAAGGTCCGGGGCGTCCCGGTGGCGGAAGACCATCGCCAGCTGAGCGGCGGTGACCCGGTCGGTGGAGAGCGGCGGGAGGGCGCCCTCCTCGAACCAGCCGGCCTCCGGCGTCTCGGCGCTTCGGCTCAGGGCGCCGCCCACCAGATCGCACCGGAAGAAGGCCTTGTAGACGTACCAGGGCTGGACGGGGTGGTCGTGCTTCGCCTTGTCCAGCAGGGCGACGAGCTGGGTGGCGCGGACCTCGAGGCCGCTCTCTTCGCGCACCTCGCGCACCGCCACCTCCGCCGCGCTCTCCCCCAGGTCGGCCCAGCCGCCGGGGAGGGACCAGCGCCCGTCGGACACCTCCCGGACGAGCAGGAGCCGGCCCGCCCCGTCGAACACCACCGCGCGAACGTCCACCTTGGGGGTCACGTAACCCCGCTCGGACCGCATCACCTCCGCCGCCCCGGAGGCGACCACGTCGGCGTGCCGGTCGAGGATCTCCATCGCCACGGCTTCCACCTGCGCGAAGCGCTCGCGATCGAAGGGGTCGCGGGAGTACGTGAGCCCGGCGCGCGCGATGGAGCGCAGCGCGTCGGCCCAGCGCAGCCAGGGAGGGCGTGCCATGGGTCGATGATTACCTCGCCGGCCCGGCGGCCGCCACGGCGGCCGGCAGCGCGCCGGCCCGAGCGGTCAACCCGCCGCGAGGCGCGCGAAGACCGCCGCGAGCTCCTCGATCCGGGCCAGGTAGCGGGCCAGGTCGTGATCGCCGCAGCGCTCGCCCGGCAGGGCACGGAACCCGCGCGCCGCGAAGGCGAGGCCGCGCTCCCGGCCGCAGAGGTGGACGACGGCGGCGAGCCGCTCCTTCTCCCCCGGCGTGGCGGCACCGCGCCGGGGCGCCCCGAGGGTCTCGGCGACCGACACGTCGAGGTAGGCCGAGGTCATCTCGATGGCGTCGCCCGGGAGGGCCCGGAAGTACAGGGCGTTGAACCAGCAGCTCGAGAGGTCGTGCCAGGGCCCTTCGCGCGCCACCTGGTGGTCGTGGATGCAGAGCCGGCGGGCGACCTGAAACGTGCCGTCGGTGATCTGGAGGATGCCGACCGCGCTCGAGGCCGGCGCCCAGAGCTCGAGGGGGTTCCAGCGCCAGCGCCAGCGCCAGTAGGTCCGGGCCAGCGGGTCGCCCGCGCTCTCCGCCTGGACGAGGGCGGCGAGCAGCTCCGGGCGGATCACCGGCGTGGAGTACTCGCGGAAGAGCGAGCCGTAGGCGTCCCAGGTCGCCGCCGGCGTCTTGGTGGTGGAGGGGACCAGGGCGAGAAGCTCGGTGGGCTTGCGGAGGACCTGGTAGGCGACGTCGGTGACGGCGAGGGAGAGGAGCGCGATCAGGACCCACCCGGCCGGCGGGAGGACCAGCCCGCGGCTGCGGCTCCGGCGCCGCCTCCCACCGCCGCGCGCGACGGTCCACAGCGCCCGGGGGGGCGCCGCGCGCCGCCTCGAGGGGACGGTCCGGCGAGCCACGGCAGGATGGTAACCCGCGCCCGGCCGGACGCCTTCCTCGGCCGCGGCGAGCGCCGCGCGGAGGCGCCGGAGCCCTTCGAGCGCGGCGGCGTCGGGGAGGGGGTGCTCCCCTGGGGCGAGCAGCGTCTCGACGGACGCGCGAGACGCGCCCGGCGACCTCCTCGCCCGCACCGAGGGCCAGGTCGGCGCCTGGCTCACCCACCTCCTCCCCGGCCC
>Ga0335076_10000702_pt1 | contig 31340 bp, 31 predicted proteins | sample Lox_Sample_25_FD_206717 | JGI IMG/M metagenome (GOLD analysis project Ga0335076, IMG submission 206717) | Soil microbial communities from Loxahatchee National Wildlife Refuge, Florida, United States - Lox_Sample_2.5 | ecosystem: Environmental > Terrestrial > Soil > Wetlands | place: USA...
TCTGGTACACGCGAGAATCTGCGCTCTTGGGGTTGGGAGTTGTGTCCCAACCTCGGCCGCTCGCAAGAGTTTGCGAACTTCGTCGGTGACCGCGTCGGCCGAACGGGGTACTGCGAGCTTTGGTGGCGTCCTCATCGGGTCAGCGGTTCTTTTTTCTCCTCATGAACTCGATGTAATCCATGACCTGCTCCTTCTCCTGTTCATCAAGATCTAGAGCATTGAACGCAACTGAGGCACTGGTGCGGGATGCATGCGGATCGGAGGAAGGAACAACGTATCCAGCCAGTCTCATCAAATCGGGATAGGGTACTTCATACACAAGAGCCAATTCGTACAGGATGTTCGGGGACGGCTCTTTCACGTTGTCAGCTTCAAGCTGGTACAGATAGCTATTTGAAATCTTCTTCTTGGTCTTCTCCTCGACGTCGCGTAGCGTCCAGCCCCTGAGCGCCCTCAGCCTGGACAACTCTTGACCAAGCGTCGGCATTTTTTCAACCTCCCAATCTATTACTGTTCAATAGTTTAGAGCTTTGGCTTCACGTAGTCAATGCCGCGTATGCTTTTACGCAGAAATATTGCTTGACATAATAAGCATTCATTCTCATAATGGGATCGACTCCCAGGAGGGGCCGTCTGATGGAAGAGATTCGAGATATCACAGCCGAATCGGGACAGGAGCAAGGAGAAGTTCACCATTCCAAGAAGTTGGTCAGCGTTACCGTCGACGGTAAACATCACCGGGTTCTGGAGGGCCACTACTTGGTTTCCGACTTCAAGAAGCTTGTCGGGGTAGATGCCTCAAAGGAACTCGATGAGGTTGTGCACGGCGAGTTCAAGCCGCTGGACGACAATGGGCGTATCCACATCAAGGGTGGGGAAGTCTTTGTTAGCCATGCGAGGCAGGGAGGGTCATCGTAGTGGCCATCTCCGAGGAAACAATGCTCGAACTGAGGCAAATCTCCGTCGGGGCGCTAGAGATGAGCGAGGGAGGTGCGGTCCTGGTACATCTTCCTGGCCTGACAGTCGGGACGCAGATCGTTGATGGACTCCTCTGCCTTTCCCAACACAGTGGGTATCCGACTCGTCTCTTTCTGTCGCAGCCGATCACGGGCAAGGGGGCAAACTGGACGACGCACACCATCTTGAGCCGCACATGGCACGCGTGCTCTTGGAACAACGTCCTTGCCAATCAACGGCCGGCGGAGATTTTGGCTCAGCACCTGCGAGCTTTCCGATGAGGATAAGTTTCAGGGTCGGCGCCGAGCTGCTTGATCGTGTACGCACGGAACTTCGACGTCCGCACTCCTTCGCTGCAGAGCGTGTCGGTTTCCTATCCTGCCGAGTCGGCGCCATCGAGCCGTCCGGCTGGATCGTGCTTGCTCACGCCTTCCATCCGATTGCCGATAACGACTACCTACGGGATCGCTCAGTGGGTGCGATGATGGGGTCAGCTGCTTTGCGGAAGGCCCTGCAGTTCTCTTTTCACCACGAAGTTGGTATGTTCCACGTTCACATCCATGATCATCGTGGCGATCCATGGTTCAGTCGTACGGACCTTCGGGAGAACGCGACGTTCATTCCGGACTTTTTCCACGTTCGTCCCCACCTCGTTCACGGGGCAATTGTTCTTAGCCAAGACTCCCTAGCCGGTATGTGCTGGCACCCCCAATCGCCAAAGCCAATACGCTTTTCAGATTTTTCGGTCGTAGGTTCACCAATGCGACTTTCGAGGAGGTCAGGGTGAGGGAACGATATAAGAGGCAGAGTTTCCTTGGCTCTCGAAGTGAGGAGGTTCTTAGCAGCTGCGTAGTAGCGATTGTGGGCGTCGGCGGTGGAGGCTCCCACGTGGCCCAGCAACTTGCACACCTCGGCGTGCAGACCTTTCGCCTCTTCGACCCGGATCACGCAGAGGAGTCCAACCTCAACAGGCTTATAGGGGCAACAGCAAGGGACGTCTCCGAGAAGACAAGGAAGACCGTGATTGCTTCGCGTTTGATCAGAGGGATCAACCCGAATGCCCAGGTGATGGAGATCAACACCGCCTGGCAAGAGAGCCACCGCCTGCTGCGGGACTGCGACGTGATCTTCGGCAGCGTGGATACCTACGTAGCGAGACGGGAGCTCGAGATTACCGCCCGTCGTTATATGGTGCCCTATCTCGACATTGGAATGGATGTCCTTCCCCTTGAGGATCAATTCACGGTTTCCGGCCAAGTCATTCTCACCATGCCTGGCGGCCTCTGCATGTGGTGTCTCGGATTCTTGCGTGACGAACTGATAGCTCAAGAGGCGCAACGGTATGGGGCCGCGGGCGACCACCCTCAGGTCGTCTGGGCAAACGGTGTGCTGGCGTCGACTGCGGTTGGCGTCTTCACCCAGCTATTCACTCCCTGGCATTGGCGCCATGCCACAACGATTTACTTGGAGTATGACGGCAATACGCACACAGTTGCGGCGAGCAACCGCCTGCGGTACATGGAAGGTAAGTCGTGTCCGCATTTTCGTAGTCATCAGGAATTGGGTGACCCTTTCTGGGTTCCCGAGAAGGCAAGCGATCCACACACTTCAACAACACGAGAAGGTTATGGCAAAAGGTGACAAGAGAATTGCATATCGAGATTCAAAGAGCGGTGAATTTATCTCGAGACAGCAGGCCGAAAGGAAGAATCCGGCAACCTGGGAACGGCAACATGTTCCGAAACCGGGCAAGGGCAAGTAACTCGGGTAGTTCACAATTAGGACAGCAGGTGAGGACAACCTACGGAGCCTCGGTCAGTTGCCGCTTCAACAATTCCTCAAGATACTTGGCAAGCTCCGTGATGTCGTACTGGCCTGCTTCGTAGGCGCGATCCGCTGCTTGCAGGCCTGTGATGTAGGGAGCCCTATTCTCGCGGATTCGCTCTGGAACCGTCTTCTTGCCGCCCAAAATCCTTCCTTGCTTCATGCATATCAGGTAGTAACAAGCCGCTCTGGCGGTTCTGCCATTGCCCTCGATGAAAGGATGAATCCAGTTCAGGTTCCAGAGCGCGAAGGCCGCAAGCGCCGTGGGGTGTTCGATGATGGTCCAGTTTTCATGAATGACGGAAAATAACGCGTCCATCAAGTCCGGCACGTCTTTGAAATGCGGAGGAACGTGGTTTCCGACTCTGATCGGACCCTCCCTGTAGCGACCACCCAACTGACAGATGTTTGAGACAGCCGCATAATTCAGGGCCCAGAGAGTGTATTTGTCAAAGGCCTCAATGCCTTTTGCGAGGCCAATCTCTATGCAGTTTGTCAGGAGGTCGTATTGCCGAAGGAGATTCTGCTCTTGGATTTTCGTGTAGAGCGCTGGATCGTCTTTTTCTCGAACAGACATTGAACGTAAAAAAGCCGCTGCCTACGGCAGCAGCTTTATGTGTTCCGAGGCCGCTCTCACACTTTCTTTCGTGATCCGGTTTTCTGAACTCTGCGGTGCGTTTCCGTATGCGAAACTGATCCGCTGCTCCTTCAACTCTGCGTCGCTCACGACGACTGCCTTTGATTTCTCAAGTATCTGGGCTAGTTCCGGATCAGGCTCAACGTTTCGTAGGAATTGCTTGCGGTCTGCCATTTCTTTCACCTCCCTACGCGGGAGTTCATCATACGCTTTCTTTTCGCCTGATTTTACCACTGTTTTCCACAGAGATTTACACTCTGAATTACAACTGGGTAGCATCACGTTTAGCGCGGCTTACCAGACCGAAAGAAACATTACACCCTCGCCCCAAACGCCAGCAGCCGCCCGTCGCAATCCTTCACGACAAACTCTCGCGAGTGCCACGGCATGTTGCCAAGGCCTCGCGTGAACTCCACGGACCGGGCGGCGTACTCGGCGTAGAGCGCGTCAGCATCTTCCACGTGGAGGTAGGCGTCGAGCAATTCGTCCGCGTACTTGTCCGGATTCGCGGTCGGCGGAGCGGCGCAACGGAAATGAATGGCGTGCTGGTCGCGCGCCACGATGGCGTACTCCGGCGGATCCTGCCACGTCCCCAGACACTCGAAACCGAGCTTCTCTTTGTAGTAGGCGAGCGTTCGGGGAATGTCGGTGGTGAAAAACAGCGGCACGATCTGGCGGATCATTTTCTGGCGGATCATCGGGTGAGTGTACCGTAGCTCCGTGACCCAGGGCTTGCCCTGAGCGTCAGTCGGTGGGTCTCTTGCTGTGAGGCTGTTACGCAACTCACGCCCCAACCCTGGCTCGTGGATTAAGGACCTGTGGATCAACCCGTGGGCCAACCGAGTCCTTGACAGACCTGCCCACACCGAAAGATAATCAGTAGACGCGAACCAATAGCTCATTGACAACATAGCGAAGGGCGGGCCAGCTCGGTGCACATCTACGCATCAATAGCTCATTGACAACATAGCGGCGATCCAGCCCAGTTCTATCCGGCGAGCGAATGATTTTGGTCTGCTAGAAGCTAGAAGCTAGTAGCTAGCAGCTAACTAACTCCTTATTCCGGAATATTTTACGTCTAAGTCCTTTGTCCGCAAGATTTTGCCCGGATTGCCCAGGCTAAGTTGCTGATTCCAGATATTTTGCCTCGGGAAGGGGGAGGGGGGAGGGGTACCCCCGGTACCAACTAGTAAACTGGCGCGACGCCGGCAGTCCTGGAAGGGGAAGAGGCATCGCAGCCGCAACGCACAGAAAAGAAAAAGGTCGATTCCCAACTACCTCAGCATCTCACCATCAGCAGGCTCATTCGACCTGGTCGTGAACAGAAGTGAGTACAACCCGCCCGAAGATGAGCCAGGAAAAGAGGGCTTCTGCCCAAACACCTTTGTTTGCAGTGTGGTGGAGAGCTGGCCTTGTCGTTCAGCCCTTCCCGCATGAACGCCGCCAACGCTTCGCGCACTCCCATGACGGGATGGCGATGCAGCACCTGTGGCGCTACTTACAGCAGTGAACAACTGCGGGCAGCCAAGGCCAAAGCGCATCCGGCCCCGGCCGCCCATGAGTAAAAGATAACTACCCCGATTCAATTTCGGGGACTGCCCGGAGATTGGTATATCCTGACCTTATGGATCACTTGAGAGTTCTCCAAAACAAAATTGTCGCGCTGCGGGCGGAGATCGCTCAGATCCAGGAACTCAACCAGCAGTATCGTCTGGGAAAAGCCTCTCGCACCGTGGATCAGATCGCCCATGGCCAGAGGCATGAGCGCCTGCAGGAAATCCAGAAAGAACTCGGCCGCCTGGCCGCTCTGGGCCGCTCGGTCGTCTCTGTGAGCGAGCGCCGCGAACAGAACCGCGCCCGCCTGGAGCGGATGAAGACCGCCCGGGCCTCCTGATCCCACCTCATTTTCTGATTTTCGGGACCTCATCCGAGTAAACTGGTAGGCAATGCGCCGCCTGTTCCTCGTCGTCGCCCTGGCCTTGAGCAGTGTTCCGCTCGTCGCCGCTGACACCTGGCAGTACGGACGCATCGCCGACGTCACCAAATCCGTGACCACCAAGACCCAAGCCTGGGTCGTCAACACTCCCATCACCCAAGACGAAGTCACTTACACGGTGTCGGTTCACGTGGGTGACAGGTTGCTGAGCGGCAACTACCAGCCCACGTCCGAGGAGGCGCCGCCACCCGAGGAGTGGACGACGAACTACCCGGTCAAGGTGCAACTCGTCGGTGACTCCATGTTGGTGCGAGGCCCGACCGGCGACGTGAACCTGCACATCACCAAGCGCAAGCCCTCGCGGGCCATGCAGCCGCTGACCGCCGACGAGAAGAAGGGCCTGGAGCAAACTGAGGCCCCGGCCCAGTCGATGACCGGCTTCGCCCAGCCCTCGCAAACTGCGGAGGACCGCGCCCGGTCCGAGGCCGCACTCCAGCCTCCGCCACCTCCGCTGAATGTGGGCACAGTGATGGTTCGGTCAACACCGTATTTGTCGGAAGTATTTGTCGACGGCGAATCCATGGGCTACACCCCCGCCAAAATCAACCTGCCCCCCGGCAAACACACATTTCGCGTCGAAAAGCCCGGCTTCAAGGCGTGGACGAAAGAGATGACGATCACGGTTGGGTCGGAATTGACGCTGGATGCGACCCTGCAGAAGAATTAGCGACAGTTTTGACTTCTGACTTGTTTTCGCCACTTCGCTTACAATTCCCGCTTCATGACGGTCACGGTCCGGTCGTTCGCCAAGATCAATCTCGGGCTCTACATCGGTGCAGCGCGCGCCGATGGTTTCCACGATCTGCGTACCGTGTATCAGACCATCGCGCTGCATGACCTGATTCGCGTTCGCGTGGCGCGCGGGATTGGGATCGAAATCGTCTGCGCCGACCCGCGCGTGCCTTGCGACAAGACCAATACCTGCCATCGCATCGCCGAGCGCGTGCTGGATGAACTCGACGCCACTGGCAAAGTCACCATCGAGATCGAGAAGAACTTGCCAGTGCAGGGCGGCTTGGGCGCGGCATCGTCGAATGCGGTCGCGACCATGATCGCGCTGGAGCGGGCACTGAAGCGGCGGTTGACGCAGCCTGCAAGGCTGCGGATTGCTGCCGATGTGGGGTCAGACCTGCCGCAGTTCCTGATCGGAGGGACTTCGCTGGGCGTCGGGCGTGGCGAGGAAGTCTATCCTCTGCCGGACTTGCCATCGTCGCCAATTGTCGTGATCACGCCGGACGTGGGAGTGTCCACTCCCAAAGCGTTTGCGGACTGGGATGCGTTGGCCTCGGGAGAACGGATGAAGGCGTCCATTGCTACACGAGATCAATTGACGCACCCCAATGCGTCCGATAGACTACTGGAGGTTGGCCGCGCGCTGTCGGCGTGGCTGGTTTCACCGAACACCGGTGCTCCTGCATTGGGCGGGAGCCGGGCCGGGAGCCTGCTTCTCGACCTTGTCCGTACCGGGATTGAAAACGACTTCGAGCGAGTCGTCTTTCCGCAATATCCCGAACTGCGTGACATCAAAGGTGCGTTGGAGCGCGCGGGCGCCGCGTACGCGTCGCTCTCCGGTTCCGGATCGACTCTTTATGGGTTGTTCCGAACGCGCAAGGCGGCGGCGAGGGCACTGATCCGACTGCGGAAGCAGGGCCTGAAGGCACAGGCTGCGACGACGCTGACGCGGGCACAGTATTGGAAACGGCTGGCAGTTTCTGGTTTCTAGTTTCCCGTTTCTTGCAGGCGCTAAATCGGGCATAGTAGTGGCGCAATCCACTGGAAACCAGAAACGAGCAACCAGCAACAGGCTTTACTGGGCCGTCGACTAATGGTAGGTCAAGTGCCTTTGGAGCACTTTGTCTAGGTTCGAATCCTAGCGGCCCAGCCACAAAACCAGTTCTCGGTTCCCAGTTCTCAGTCGAGAGCCTGGAGCCAAAACTGAGAACTGAGAACCTGACAGCTGAGAACTGAACTATGGCCACAGCAATCACGACCGCAGAGAAAACGGAAAAAAAGCCGATGGCGGACGAGAAACCGGAACGCAAGCCCCAGCGCTCCCGCGTGGATGACAAGTTCAAGATTTTTTGCGGAACCGCGAACGAAGCGCTGTGCGATGAGATCTGCGCTTTCCTCGGGATGAACCGTGGACAAGCGCTGGTCACCCGCTTTGCCGATGGCGAAGCTTACGTGCAGATCCAGGAGAACGTGCGCGGCGCCGACGTTTTCGTGGTGCAGCCGACGTGCCATCCGGTGGACTCGCACCTGATGGAATTGCTGTTGATGCTCGACGCGCTCAAGCGCGCGTCGGCGCGGCGCATCACGGCGGTGATTCCGTACTACGGCTACGCGCGCCAGGACCGGAAAGATAAGCCGCGTGTGCCGATTTCGTCGAAGCTGGTCGCCGATCTGCTGACGACGGCGGGCGCCGATCGGGCGCTCGTGATCGATCCGCATACGGCGCAGTTGCAGGGCTTTTTTAATATCCCGGTAGATCACCTGTTCGCGTCGCCGGTGCTGGTGGACTATTTCAAGAAACTGGCGTTGCCGAATCTGACGGTGGTCTCGCCCGACGCGGGCGGCGTGGAACGAGCCCGGTTCTTCGCGAAGAAGATGGACGCGGCGCTGGCCATCGTCGACAAGCGGCGCGTCGAGATGAACGTGGCGGAAGTGATGCACGTGATCGGTGACGTCAACGGCCGCACGTGTCTCGTGATCGACGACCTGATCGACACCGCCGGAACGCTGGTCAAGACGGCGCAGGCGCTGCTCAATAGCGGCGCTCTCGGGGTGTATGCGTGCTGCTCGCACCCGGTGCTGTCGGGGCCGGCGATTGAGAACATTGTGAATTCGCCGCTTGCGGAAGTGGTCGTCACCAATACCATTCCGCTGAGCGACAAGGCCAGGCAGGTTTCGAAAATCAAGGTGCTGACGATTGCCGGGTTGATTGGACGGGCCATCCAGTCCATTCACGAGGAGACTTCGGTCAGCAAACTGTTCAGTTAAGAAGGACGGAAACGGAATTATGGCGACAGCAGCGGAAGTGAACATTCTGGAAGCGCAGACGCGCGAACCGGGCAACAAGAATGCGGCGCGGCGTGTGCGCGCGGCGGGAAAAGTGCCGGCCGTGGTGTACGGCGCGGGCAAAGAGTCGTCGGTGATCGAGGTCGATCCCCGGCAGGTGCTGCGCATCCTGCACTCGGAAAGCGGCCACAACACGATTTTCGATCTCGCCATGGGCGGCGATCGCGTGAAGGCCATGATCGTGGACTGGCAGTTCGAGCCCATCAAGGGAAAGCTCCTTCATGTCGACCTGCAGCGCATCGCGATGGACAAGAAGCTGACGGTCACGGTTCCGATCATCCTCAAGGGCGAAGCGGAAGGCGTGAAGACGCAGGGCGGCATTCTTGAGCAACTGCTGCGCGAAATCGAGATCGAGTGCTTGCCGGCTGATATCCCGAAGTCCATTGAAGCGGACATCAGTCATCTCGTGTTCGGTGTGGACTTGCGCGTGAAGGACCTGGCGCGTAGCGACAAGCTCAAGTTCATCACGGACGAAGACCGCATGGTCGCGCACATGACGTCGGTGAAAGAAGAAGTGGTGGCCACACCCGAAGCTGCGGCGGAAGCTGCGGCGGCGGTACCGGCGGAGCCCGAAGTCATCAAGAAGGGCAAGCAGGAAGTTGAGGGTGAGGGCGAGGCCGAGGCGAAGCCGGAAGGCAAGCCCGAGAAGGCTGAGAAGAAAGAGAAAAAATAAGCTTCTAGCTTCTAGCTACTAGCTAGGAGCTAGCAGCCAAGAGCTGCTCTTGTGAAACTGATTATCGGTTTGGGCAATCCTGGAATCGAGTATCAGTTTACGCCGCATAACCTCGGGTTCCTGACGATTGATCGGATCGCCAACAACCTGGGAGTGGAAGTCAGGAATCGGCAGTGCCGCGCGCTGACGGCTCGGGCCGTGATCGCGGGACAGCCGGTGATCCTGGCCAAGCCGGAAACGTTCATGAACCTGAGCGGGCTTTCGGTGCGGGAACTGGTGGCGGAGTACCAGGCCGAGGTGAAGTCGGACCTGATCGTGATTTACGACGAACTGGATTTACCGCTGGGCACGATTCGTATCCGCCAGCGGGGCAGTTCGGCGGGGCACAACGGGATGGAGTCCATCCTGGGCGCACTGGGCACGGATGAGTTTCTGCGCATCCGGCTGGGGATTGCGCCGGATCGCAAGATCGCAGACGGCGTGAAATTTGTGCTCACGCCGTTTCGCAAGGCGCAGCTGAAGGTTGTCGACGAAGTGCTCGACAATGCCGCGGAAGCGGTGGATGTGATTTTGAAAGACGGACCGGCAGCGGCGATGAACCGCTTCAACCGCAAGCCGGAAGATAGTGGTCAGTGATCAGTGGCGAGTGGTCAGACGTCCCGATGATGCTGACCACCGACCACTGGCCACTGATTTTGGAGACTACGAATGAATCGTACTTACGAACTGATGTTCATCGTGCGACCGGACATGGTCGACGAGGATTTGAACAAGCTGATTTCCACGCTGGAGTCGTCGGTGACGACGGCGCATGGAACCGTCAAGAGCGAGATCTGGGGCAAACGCCGGCTCGCCTACACGGTCCGCAGGTTCAACGAGGGCATTTTCGTCCTGCTGATTCTCGAAGGCACGGGCGCGATGGTGCACGAACTGGAACGCCGCCTGCGCGTGACCGAGCCGGTGATCAAATTTCTCACCGTGCGCACCGACGAAGAACTGAAGCGGCTGGACAAGGTCAAGAAGCTTCGCGAGTCGCGCAAGAAGGCCAGCGCGGCGCCTCCGGTCACGCCAGAAGCGGGGACGGAACCGGCCCCGGCGACGGCGTAGCATCGCCACGTTGATCCACGATATCGAGAGGACGGGCGAGGCGCCCGTCGCTCCATTTAGAAGAATTGAAGGAGCGTTATGGCAGAAGAAACGAAAGCACCGGAAGCAAGCGGGAGCGAGACTCGTCCGGCAGAGCGCCCGGCCGAGCGGAGCAGCGACAGCCGTCCGGAGCGCAGCGACCGCGATCGTGGCCCGCGCGGGCCGCGTCCGGGAGGTCCCGGCGGGCGCGAAGGCGGCCGCAAATACTTCCGGCGCAAGAAAGTGTGCAAGTTCTGCACCGAGAAGATTGAAGCGATCAACTACAAGGACGTGCGCCTGCTGGCCGGGTTCGTCGCCGAGAGCGGGAAGATCGTTCCACGACGCCTGACCGGCGTGTGCACGCCGCATCAACGACGTTTGTCGGCCGCGATCAAGCAGGCGCGGAACATCGCGCTGCTGCCGTTCGCAGGACGGGCGCAGTAAGAACGCAGCTTCTAGCTCCTAGCTTCTAGCTCCTGGCCACACCGGGGCGGAAGTTTTGCTCGCTAGAAGCCAGCAGCCAGAAGCTAGGAGCTATTTCATGGAAGTCATCCTCAAAGAAGATGTGCCCAAGCTGGGCAATCGCGGCGACGTGGTCAAGGTCGCCGAAGGGTATGGGAGGAATTTTCTTCTCCCGCGCAAGCTCGCGATCCAGGCGACCGCCGCCAATAAGGCCGTCATCGAGCAGATGAAAGCGGCCGCAGTGCGCCGCTCAGCAAAAGAGAAGGCCGACGCCGAGGCGCTCTCCAAGCAGTTTGACGGGCTTGAAGTGTCGTTCACCCGCAAGTCAGGTGAGAACGATCAGCTCTTTGGCTCGGTGACCGCGGGCGACATCACCGAAGCGCTGGAGAAGAAGAGTTTCCATATCGACCGCCGCAAGGTGCAGTTGCACGAGCCGTTGAAGACGATTGGCGAGTTCACCGTCCCGATCAAGCTGCACAAGGATGTGACAACGCACCTGAAAGTGGTGATCGCGAAGGAAGCGTCGGAATAGTGCCAGGAAGGGATACTCGACGATAGCCCGTTGCCTGCGCGCGGGCTATTTTCGTCTGTAGCCACGGCAGACGCACTCTATGCCCCACGATCTACCCAAATCGTACGAACCCGGCGCGATTGAAGCGCGCTGGGCCGAGTACTGGATTCGCGAAAAGCTGTTCCACGTCGAGACTCCGCCCGCGGGCGAAGCGCGTCCCGTGTTCACGCTGCTGTTGCCCCCTCCGAACGTTACCGGCCGCCTGCACATGGGACACATGCTCAACCAGACGCAGATGGACATTCTCGTGCGCTGGCATCGTATGCGGGGGTTCATCACGCTCTGGCTGCCGGGCACGGATCATGCCGGCATCGCCACCCAGATGATGGTCGACCGGCAGCTGCGCAGCGAAGGCAAGTCGCGCCTGGAGATGGGGCGCGAGAAGTTCGTCGAGCGGGTGTGGGAATGGAAGCGGCAGTACGGCGGCGCCATCACCGACCAGATGCGGCGGCTCGGGGCGTCGGTCGATTGGGGCCGCGAGTACTTCACCATGGACGAGAACCTGTCGCGCGCGGTGCGCGAGGTGTTTGTCCGGCTCTATGAAGAAGGGCTGATCTATCGCGGGAAGTACATCGTGAACTGGTGCGCCGACTGCGGGACGGCGATCTCGGATCTCGAAGTCAAGCACGAGGACGTTCCCGGCAAGCTGTATGAGATTCGGTACCCAGTGATTGGCAGTGCGAACGAGTTCATCACGGTGGCGACGACGCGCCCGGAGACGATGCTGGGCGACACGGCGGTCGCGGTGAATCCGCAGGACGAGCGCTACACGCATCTGCACGGCAAGAAAGTCCTGCTGCCGCTGATGAACCGTGAGATTCCGATCATCGCCGACGAACTGGCGCAGCCGGAGTTCGGCACGGGCGCGGTGAAGGTCACGCCTGCGCACGATGCCAACGACTTCGAGGCCGGGCTTCGCCATAATCTGCCGCAGATTGAAGTTATCGACGAGCACAACAAGATGAACTCGAACGCCGGCGCGTACGCGGGGCTGGATCGATTCGCGGCGCGGGAACGCGTGGTGGCAGATCTGAGGGCGCAGGGATTTCTCGTCGGCACGAAAGACTACACGGTTGCGCTCGGCAAGTGCGATCGTTCGGGGACGATTGTCGAGCCACGGCTGTCGGAGCAGTGGTTCGTGAAGATCAAGCCGTTGGCCGACAAAGCGATCGCCGCGGTGGAGACGGGCGAGATCACCATCACGCCCGAGAACTACAAGCAGGTCTACCTGAACTGGATGTACAACATCCACGACTGGTGCGTGTCGCGGCAGTTGTGGTGGGGACATCGCATTCCGGCATGGACATGCACGGGCTGCAAGGAAGTGATCGTCGCGCGCGAGGCGCCGGCGAAGTGCACGAAGTGCGGCGGCGCGAAGCTGGAGCAGGTCACCGACGTGCTCGATACCTGGTTTTCGTCTGGTCTGCTGCCCTTCACCACACTCGGCTGGCCCGAAAAGACGCGCGACCAGGCTGTCTTCTATCCGACCACGCTGCTGATCACTGCCTACGAAATCCTCTTCTTCTGGGTGGCGCGCATGATCATGTTCGGCTGCCACTTCATGGAAGGGCATCAGCAGGATCCGGCGCTGAAGAAAGCAAGCGGCTGGGGAGACAAGAAGAACGACAGCGTGCCGTTCCGCGAAGTCTACATTCATGCGCTGGTGCGCGATGCCGAGCGGCAGAAGATGTCGAAGACGAAGGGGAACGTGGTTGATCCTCTCGACGTGATCGAGCGCTTTGGAACCGACGCCACGCGCTTCACGCTGGCGGCGATGGCGGCGCCGGGGACGGATATTGCGTTCAACGAGAGCCGGACGGAAGGGTATCGGGCGTTCGCGAACAAGATCTGGAATGCGGCGCGGTTCATGTTCATGAATGTGGACCGGGCTGAGAGTTTGGGTATCCCAGTTTTGAAGGAATTCTCCAAAAGGCCACCTTGCGAAGACTGGGACCAATCAGGCTTCAGTCTGACGACTTTGGAAGACCGTTGGATAGATTCCCGGTTTAAGGCGACCCTAGCCAACGTGGAAGGTGCACTGCAGGAGTATCGTTTCAATGCTGCGGCGAATGAAATTTACGATTTCTTTTGGGGCGACTTCTGCGATTGGTATCTCGAGTTGATAAAGCCCCGACTGTCGTCTTCCGACCCATCCGAGGTGCGTCCCGCCTGCAGTAACCTAGTAATGCTGTTTGAAGCAGCTCTCCGTCTGCTTCATCCGATAATGCCCTTCATTACGGAAGAACTATGGCAGAAACTGTATGCTGACAATCTCCCCGCAAACTCCATCGCAATCGCCACTTATCCCGTCAGCACGTTCATCGGTCAAATCGATACTGCTGCTCTAAACGACATGTCTATCCTGCAGGATTTGATCGTGAGCGTGCGCAATTTGCGCGCGGAGTTGAAAGTCGAGCCGAAAGTGAAGGTGCCCATCGAGGTTTTCGCCCAGGGGCCTGAACTTCGCGGCATGATCGAGCAGAATCGCGGCGCGGTGGAGCGGCTGGCCAGTGTTGAGTCGATGAAGTTCGTCGAGACCTCCCTGGCCAAGGTCGCTGGAGCGCGCAGCACGGCGCGGTTCGATGTGCACGTGATCTATGAAAAGAAAATTGACATCGCCGCCGAGTGCGAGCGTCTAACCAAGGACCTGGAAAAGATCGAGAAGGAAATCGCCAACGGACAGCGGCAACTGGGGAATGAACAGTTCTTGGCGAAAGCTCCGGCGAAAGTGGTTGAAGGTCTGCGGTCGCGCGCTGAGGAACTGAAGATCCTGCGCGACAAGACGCAGACGAAGATGAAAGAGTTGGGCTGCTGAGGAGAGCTGCGGCGCTTCGCGCCTGGACGGGCGAAGGCGCCCGTCCCTACACGAACATGGACTGGAATTCACGACGCATCACGGCGATCCTGGAGAACGCGCTGCTCGAAGACCGGGCCACGCGCGATGCGACCAGCTACGCTTGCATCGATCCCAACCAGCGGGCGGCGGCGACGATCATCGCCAAGGACGAATGCATTCTGGCGGGCCTGGGCTGCGTACCCCGTATTCTCGATGTCTACGCGGCGCTCGACGGCGCGGTTACGTCGCACTATGAGGTCACAAGCCATCCTTCGATTTTCGACGGTATTCGCGTGCACCCGGGACAGCAGATTGCCGTCCTCCGCCACAACGCCCGCGTGATCCTGTCCTGCGAGCGCGTCATCCTCAATTTCCTGCAGAGAATGAGCGGAGTGGCGACGATCACCCGCAAGTTCGTCGACGCCGTGGCGGGAACGCGCGCCCGGATTCTCGATACCCGCAAGACGGTGCCGGGCTTGCGCGTGATCGACAAGTATGGCGTGCGCTGCGGCGGCGGGCAGAATCACCGGCTCGATCTCTCCGACGGCGTGCTCATCAAGAACAACCACATCGCCCTTGCCGGAGGCGCTGCCATCGCGCTCGAGCGCGCCCTGCGCAACCGGCGCGGCAACCAGCCGATTGAAATTGAAGTGCGCTCGCTCGAAGAGATGCAGCAGGCGCTCGAACATGGAGCCGAAGCGATTCTGCTGGACAACGTGAGCGTGGACGACGTGCGCAAGGCGGTCGAGATCGCCTCGCGCCAGCCCCGCCGCATCCCGATGGAGTGCGCCGGCGGCATCAACCTGGAGAACGTGCGGGCTTATGCGGAGACGGGCGTGGATTTCATCTCCGTGGGCGCTCTCACCCACTCTTCGGCGACCGTGGACATGAGCATGCGCGCAGTGGCGGCATGATACGGGGCGAACAAGTAGCGAATCATCTCTGACGTATTGAGCGGGAGTGGCCGACCGGACCACTTTCCCGTATCCGGAAATCAACCGGGAAGGTTCCCTTTTGTGCTAAGGAAAGATCTTTCTCGAGATTCCGTAAACGTTTACGATGGGTCCGACTGTTTCGAAGGTTGGAGGCCTCATCCGATGTTCCGTTGCCGCAGCCTTGCCGCACTCTTGCTGGCAGTGTCCCTTTCGGGATGTGGAGGTGGGAATTCAGGCGGTGGCGGCGGTGGAGGAGGCGGGAACCCGCCACCGGTCCCCACCGGGATACTCGGGTTCGCGGGCAATCAGCAGATCATGCTGCAGTGGACGGCCAGTGCGGGCGCGACCAGTTACCACGTAAAGCGCTCGGGCACGTCGGGCGGGCCTTACAGCACGATTGGCAGCCCGACCACTCCCACCTATACCGACACTGGCCTGACCAACGGCACCACCTATTACTACGTCGTGTCGGCTGTGAACAGTAACGGCGAGAGCAAGAACTCCGTCGAGGTGGTGGGTCAGGCGACCGCCGGACCGCCACCGGAAGCGCCGACGGGTATAAGCGCCTCGGCCGGAGACCAGCAAGTAGGCTTGTCCTGGACCGCAAGCGCGGGCGCGACCAGCTACCACGTCAAGCGATCCACCACGCAGGGAGGGCCTTATTCGCAGGTCGCGGCGATCACCACGACCAGCTACAACGATTCCGGCCTCACCAACGGGACCCGCTACTACTACGTGATCTCGGCCCTGAATGCCAACGGGGAAAGCGGCAACTCAGCGGAAGTCAATGCCAAGCCGGCGGGCAGCGCTCCGCCGATTCCAACCGGACTGACGGCCACTGCCAGTGACAAGCAGGTAGCGCTGACCTGGAATGCGAGTACGGGCGCGACCTCCTACCATGTGAAGCGCTCAACGACCTCGGGTGGGCCCTATTCGCAGATCGCCGCGCCTACCACGAACAATTACACCGACAGCGGCCTGACGAACGGCACGACCTACTACTACGTCGTGTCGGCGCTGAACGGCAACGGCGAGAGTGGCAACTCAAGCGAGAAGTCGGGTACGCCATCGTCGTCGGCATCGGTTCATGTGACCGTCGACGTGCTCGCCAACCGCCACACCATCAGCCCCTATATCTATGGGGGCGCGTATCCAAAGAACACCGCCACCGTCACCGATAGCGGTCTGACAGTGGTGCGCTGGGGAGGCAACGCGACTTCTACTTACAACTGGCAGTTGCATACCTACAACGCCGACAATGACTGGTTCTTCGAAGACTTCGACAGCAGCGGATTTGGAGATGGTTCGGCCGCTGACTCGGCGCAGTTCATCACTAACGTCAAGGCCGCAGGCGGCAATCCGCTGATGACCATGGTGATGCTGCCGTGGGTGGCGAAGAGCGCCGAAGTGGCAAGCCCTCCCAATCACCACTGGAGTTTCTCCGTCGCCAAGTACGGCGCGCAGTGTGGCGTGGATCAGTTCAATACCGATGCCGGGAACGGACTGAAGCCGGACTGCGGCACCACTTTAACCGCCGATCCCAACGACGCCTACTTCCCGCTGCTCGACGACCACAGCGTTACATGTCCCGGGGGGACGACTTGCCTGTATCGCAACGATTGGGCGGCGGCGCTGGCCGCAGCGTTTGGCGCTGCTCCCCATTTTTACGACATGGACAACGAGACCGACATCTGGGGAGGCACGCACCGCGATATCCATCCCAATCCCGCGGGCTACGAAGAACTGCGCGACGTCTACCTGACCCAGGCTCGCAACTTGAAAACGTGGGACGCGCAGGCGATCCGGTTGGGTCCGGTCAGCTGTTGCTGGTGGTTCTACTGGAACGGCGCGGACGGCAATGACAAGGGCGCCCACGCGGGCGTGGACTTCCTGCCGTGGTGGCTGAACGAGGTTTACTGGCAAGACCAGATCGCCGGGTCGCGGTCATTGGAGATATTCGATATTCACGCATATCCGGATAGTCCCGATCTGTCGGGCTGGAGCACGGCACAAAAGCAAGCGCTGGCCGCGCGGATCTACCGCGACTGGTGGGACCCGACCTATGTCAGCGAATCGGGAACGATCAACCAACCCTGGACAACACAGATTCAGCCCAACAAAACGATCCCGTTTCGCATTCCGCGCATGCGCGCGATCGTGAACAGCACCTACCCAGGCACTCCGCTGGCTTTTACGGAGTGGAGCGCCGAGTTCGCGGGCGGCGGAGATTTCTCGACGGCGCTTGGCGATGCTGATGCCTACGGCATCATGGGCCGCGAGCGCATGTACCTGGCGTCGCGCTGGGTTGCGCCCGATCCGGCGAATCCGAACTACCTGGCTCTCAAGCTCTACACGAACTACGATGGCGCGCACCATGGGTTCGCGACAACATCGGTGACCGCAACCCACGATGCGGACGTCAACCTATTCAGCTCGTTTGCTGCGCTGAACGCGGCAGGCACCACGGCGACCGTCATGCTGATCAACAAAGATCCGGCGAACACGCAGACAGCGCAGGTCACGTTAAATGGGTTCACGCCCAGTCAAGTGACCAGCTACACGCTCTCCGCATCGTCGCCGACGACCATTGTGGCGTTTGGGCCGCGCGCCTGGCCGTCCAACTTCGCGCTGACGCCGTACTCGGTGACGCTGCTGGTGATCACCGGGACCATGGCAAACACTCCTGCGGCGGAGTGGGACCTCAATCCCGATGTCATCACGGTGCCTGCGAACGGGTCGGTGCCGCTGGCTCCGAAGATCGTCTCCGGCACGGGAACCGTTACGTTGAGTTCTCCGCAGTCGGATGTGGGTATCACCGTAACGCTGACCCAACCCAATCTCACGACCAGCCAGAAGGGCACGATCACCGTGAACGCCGGAGCCAACGCCGGGTTCTACCACTTCACAGTCACCGGGATGGATGGAAGCGGCGTGAGCCAGACGCAGAGCGGATGGATTCTGGTCGGCAACCCTCCGGCCACCTTGAGCAAGACGGGCGACAACCAGACCGGGCCGCACGGAAGCACTCTCAACCTCACGGCAACGCTCGCGGCGGGCTCTTCAGGCGGATCGAATGCCGGCGGCAGCATTTTCTTTACGACTGACGCTGGGTCGCTCTCTTCCCGCATCGTGAAGACGAACGGCTCGGGTCAGGCCAGCGTAGTGCTGACTCTGCCTAATTCCGCAGGCACAGTACACGTCACGGCGGAAGGGCCGATCGAACTGGGGCATGCGGTGGTGACGTTTACGGAAACCTCGCAGTAGAAACAGGAGTCAGGAGTCGGGAGTCAGGAGTCAGCAAGACCTTGAAGTCTTGTATCGCCTGGACTCCTGACTCCCGACTACTATTTCCGCTCCACAACGCGCATAATCTCTCCATCCGCAAAACGGCCACAACCAGAGCCACTCGACGGAAGCCAGCGCCAGGCGCAGCCGGAGCAGTCTTGCCTTCCCATAAATCCTTGCGCACGGACGAGCGCCTGGGGCGCATCGTGCGCCTGCTGATGGACCACGCCATGGTCGTGGTCAGCGGCACCAAGATCGCCGACGAGATCGGCACCGGCCGCTCGGAAGTGTGGCGGCTGATTCAGCAACTGCGCGGATTGGGCGTCGATGTCGCGGGACATCCCGCTACCGGCTATCAACTTCGCGCGGTCCCTGACTTGCTCTTGCCGGACATTGTTGCGCCGCTGCTCAAAGGCACAATTTTCGCCAAAGGCCTTTCTCACTACTACAAGATCGGTTCGACCAATACGGAGGCCATGCAGGCCGCGGCCGACGGCGCGCCCGAGGGCAGCGTGTTCCTGGCCGAAGAGCAGCTTGCCGGCCGTGGACGCGGCGCCAACACCTGGCATTCGGAACGGTCTACGGGTATTTATTGTTCGGTCGTGCTGCGTCCGCCCATGCCGCCTTCTGATGCGCTCATTCTTTCCCTCGCCGCGGGTTTGGCCGTGCAAGCGGCGGTCGAAGCAATCACGCCCGGATTGCATCCCGATCTGAAGTGGCCGAACGATCTGCTGCTCAACGGACGGAAGTTCTGCGGCATTCTGACCGAGATGAATTCCGAGGCAACGCAGGTGCGGCATCTGGTCGTGGGCATCGGGATCAACGTGAACCAGACAAAGTTTCCACCCGACCTGCGCGAGATTGCGACCTCGCTGAAAAACGAAACCGGCACGGAATGGTCGCGGGTGGAGCTTTGCGCAGCTTTGCTAAAATCGCTGGACCGCGAATATCGTGCGATCATTAAGGAAGGCGCCGGGCGGGAGTCGGTCGTACACCGGTTCGAGGAAAATTCTTCGTCGGCTCGCGGCTGCAAGGTGCGGGTGGATGAGGGCGGAATCGAGGGTATGACGGAAGGGCTGGATGCGCGCGGATTCCTGCAAGTGCGAACGGCCGCGGGGGTGCGCACGGTGTTGAGCGGAACGGTGAGAACGATTTGAGATTTGTAATTGGTAATTTGTAAATTGAAAATCGCATCCGGCGGTCTGCTTTTTTCTTGCAGAAGGCCAGAAGCCAGTATCCAGTAGCGGTTTTCAATCACTAATTACAAATTACCGATTACAAATCTCAAATGCTCTTAGTGATCGATGTCGGCAATACCAACACGGTCCTGGGTGTTTTTGCCCGCGTGGCGCATGTCCACGAGGGCGATGGCGAACCGGAAGGCACACCCCGGTACGAGCGGCTCGTCGCCAACTGGCGCGTGGGATCGCATCTCACTCGCACCGTCGACGAGTACGGCGTGATCTTCCGGAATCTCTTCGCGATGGACAATCTGGAAGTTGCCGGCGTTCACGGCATCGCAATCTCTTCGGTGGTGCCGCCGCTCGATGCGGTTCTCCGCCAGGTGTGCGAACGCCATTTCAAGCTCAAGCCGATGTTCGTCGAGCCGGGCGTGAAGACCGGGATGCCCGTGTTGTATGAGAATCCCGCCGAAGTGGGGGCGGACCGCGTGGTGAACGGCGTGGCTGCTTTCGAAAAATATGGTGGCCCCTGCGTGATCGTCGACTTCGGCACCGCTACAACCTTCGATTGCGTTTCCAAGAAAGGCGAGTACCTTGGCGGCGTGATTTGCCCGGGCATCGGCATTTCGGCGGACGCGTTATTTCAACGTACTGCCCGCTTGCCGCGAGTCGAGATTCGTAAACCTCCGCGAGTGATTGGGACCACGACCGTGGGCAGCCTGCAGTCTGGTTTGTATTACGGCTATCTCGGCTTGGTCGACGGAATTCTCGAGCGCCTGGTGGACGAACTGGGCGAAGGCACGCGCGTGATCGCCACTGGCGGCCTGGGAGCGCTGATCGGCACCGCCTCGCACTTCATCAAGCAAGTCGACGAATTTCTTACGCTCGATGGCTTGCGCATCATCTGGGAGCGCAACCAGCCGGCGCACGGACATGCGGGCTCGAAAGCGAAAGCGTCTGCCAAGCCTGGTGTGGACGGCGCGGCCAAGCCGTGGCCCTCGCCCAAGAGCCCGAAGTCGCGCTGAGTTCGCGTGGAAAACTACTTCAACTACTTCACCGAAATCGAAGAGCACTTTCAGCGTCGTCGCGGCACGACTCTGCTTCTTTCCACGCTGGATTGGGCGCTGATCGAAACGTGGAAGGACGCCGGCATCCCGCTGGAAGCGGTGCTGCGGGGGATTGACGACGCGTTTGATAAGTATGATGAGCGTCCGACGAAATCAAAGAAAGTGAACAGTCTGGCCTACTGCGCGCAGGCTGTGCTGGCCGCCGCTGAGGACATGAAAGAAGCTGCGGTTGGGGCCGAATCGGCGCGGCCGAAAGAGCCGGGATTTGCCGCTGCGGACATCGGCGCATTTCTACGCGAAAACGCGGGGCGGCTGGAGAAAGCCAAACTACCGGAGCGCGAGGGATTCGCGACGGGAACGCTGGCGCGCGAGAGCGCTCAGGCGCTGCGCGAGTTGGCAGAGACTGTGGCGTCCGGCGCGAAGCTGCCGCGACTCGAAGATCTGGAGCGCCGTCTGACCGTGATGGAAGAGAAGCTGTTCGCGGCTTTGTTGGCGGTAACTCCAGATTCCGATCTGGTGGCGGTGCGCGCCGAGGCCGACCGCGACCTGGCTCCCTATCGCCGCAACATGACGGCGGCGCAGATTGAGCAGTTGCACAAGCAGTATGTGCACAAGCGGCTGCTGGAGAAATACGGCGTGCCGCGGCTGAGTCTGTTTTATATGCATTAGCGCTTCGAGCTGCGAGCAACCTCCGGTGGGACGTGAACGGGGAACGAATGCTCGTGGCCCATGCTGTGCACGATTTAGGATTACATTCGATTGCTCCTCACCATCGACAAATTGATCTACGGCGGCGACGGCCTGGCCCGCACGCCGCCTGACTCCGACGGCCGCAGCATGGCTGTTTTCGTGCCCTTCGTGTTGCCAGGCGAACGAGTGGAAACTGAAATCACGCAGGGGAAGCCGGGTTTCGCGCGAGGCTCAGTCACGCAACTGGTCGAGCCATCGAAAGTCCGGGTAGAAGCCACCTGTCCTTACTTTCAGCGCTGCGGCGGATGTCATTACCAGCACATTCATTACGAACGGCAACTGGAATTCAAGGCGGGCATCCTGCGGGAGACGCTGCAGCGGATCGCCAAGATCGCACTAAAGGAAGAGATCCGGCTGCATCCGTCGCCGCCGTGGGGCTACCGTAATCGCACCCGGTTGCGGGTGCAGACCGCCCCCGAGTTCGCGCTCGGATATTACCGGTTCGGGTCGCATGAATTTCTCGCGGTGCGGGAATGCCCGATCAGTTCGCCGTTGATCAACCGGACGATTGCGCGGTTCACAGAAATTCGTGGTGCGGAGTGTCCGGCAGCAGTCGAAGAAATAGAATTGTTCGCCGACGCGGCTGACGAGCGCCCGCTCGTCTGGGCATTCTGTGGACGCGACGCTGACGCACCCCGGCTATCCCACTGGGCGGAGGCGCTCCGCCGCGAAATCCCGGCAATTGCAGGTGTGACATTCTTTCCTTCGCGGCGCCGAACGGAGGAAGAAGAGCCGGCGGACATCAAGCCGCTGGCGCAATCGGGCGAAGTGAAGGTTCAGTATCGGGTTGCTGGTGCAGACTACCGCGTCAGCGCGGGCGCCTTCTTTCAGGTTAATCGCCACCTGTTGGACGACCTCGTCTCGACCGTGACCGCTGGCTCGGGTGGCGACCTCGCGCTCGATCTCTATGCTGGCGTGGGCCTGTTCACCGTTCCGCTGGCGCGGATTTTTCATCACATATTTGCTGTAGAGGCGTCACAGATTTCTCACGATGACCTCCGGCACAATGTCCCGGCGAATGTGAAGGCGGTCCGCGCGCGAAGTGAGGACTACCTGCGAAACCGGCCGGTGCGAAAAAGTCCTGACCTGGTCGTCCTGGACCCACCCCGCGCCGGACTGGGCAAAGCGGTGACCCGCTCGCTGGTAGACCTCGCAGCGCCTCGCGTCCGTTACGTGTCGTGCGACCCGGCGACGCTGGCCAGGGACCTCGCTCCCCTGCTGGCGTCTGGCTACCGCATTGAGGAGGCTCACCTGTTCGATCTCTTCCCCCAGACGTTCCATATCGAAACGGTGATGCTGCTCGGGCGCTGACCCCTTCACGTTCGCCCACGGACACCGAGATCATTGCAGATTGCAGAAGTCAGATTAAAGAAGTGAACAGCAAGAGGGCTCGGGTCTATTTCCGGAAGCTGACCTCTGCAATCTGCAGGCGCTTCCCGGGTCGCGGCGGTGACCTTGATGACTCCTGCCACCGATGCTCCGCGTCAGCCGCTCCTCTGGGCGGCGCTCGTGTTCTCGGCCGGCGTGTGGATTGGAGCGCGGGCATGGCGTCCGGCTTCGTGGTGGATCGTCGCTGTGCTGGCCTGTGGACTGGCGGCGGTGTGGTTCCTGCGCCGCCGATCCTGGGCGGCCAAGGGGCTCTCGCTCGGGGCGTGGTTCTTGATCGGTGCGCTACTGATTCAGATTCGCCCACTCCCGCAGAGCGATCCGCGAATCCTCGATCTCGCAACCGGGGGCGACGTTACGATCACCGGCCACGTTGTCCGCGAGGGATATGCGCGACAGTCTGAGCCGCGATCGGTACGCCAGCAGATTGATATTGACACGGACGCTGTCGAAGGCGCGGGCGAAACGATTCCGATCCGCGCCGGGATAAGGCTGACAATTTACGAAAGGGAAGGACGGGAACAGATTCCTCAGGCCGACTGTGAAACCTCAGCGGCTGAAGCGGATTCCCAAGCAGACGGGCTCACCGCAGCGCTGAAGCGCTGCGCCACTCAGGCTCTCTCTCTGAATCAAATTTCGCTCGAGCTGGCAAATGTTCCCTACGGCTCGCGATTGCGCGTTCGCGCCAAGCTGCATCCGCCGCGCAATTACCGCAATCCGGGCGCGTTCGACTACGAAAGCTACCTGCGTGACCAGGGTATTGCAGTGCTTGGCTCAGCACGCGCCCAGGATGTCGAAACGCTTCCAGGCTTTTCCGGCAGCCCGATCGAGCGCTGGCGGGCACGCATCCATGCCAGCCTGGTGGCGAAGATCCACGAACTCTGGCCGCTGCAGCAGGCTGCGCTCATGGACGCCATGGTCCTCGGCGAAGACGCGTTCCTCGAAGGCGCGAGCCGCACGGAATTTCAACGCTCGGGCACGTACCACATCCTGGTCGTTTCCGGGATGAATCTCAGCATTCTGGCGTTCGTGATTTTCTGGACGCTGCGGCAGTTTCGTCTCGATCCGGCGCTGGCGAGCGTGGTGACGGTGGTGGTGTCGTTTGCCTATGCGTTCGTGACCGGCGTCGGCCCCCCGGTGTGGCGCGCCGCGCTCATGCTGACGATCTATCTGGGCGCGCGCTTTCTCTATCGCGAACGCAGCATGCTCAACGCGCTGGGCGCGGCGGCACTGGGAGTGCTGATCTTCGATCCGCACGCATTGTTCGGCGCAAGCTTTCAGCTGACGTTTCTCTCGGTGCTGGTCATCGCGGCCATCGGAGTGCCAGTGCTGGAGCGTTCAACGCAACCTTACTCGCGTGGACTGCGATTGCTGCCTTTCACCAGTTACGACCTGCATGTCGAACCTCGCGTCGCCCAGTGCCGGCTCGACTTGCGCATGATCGGCGGACGCCTGGCACGATTTGCCGGAGAGCGGCTTGGCCTGGCTCTGCCGCGAGCGCTGGTGAAACTAACGCTGGCGGCCTGTGAACTCCTGTTCATTTCTGCGCTTATGCAGGCTGCGCTGGCGCTTCCCATGGCGTTCTACTTTCATCGCGCGACGACCATGGGAATGCCGGCGAACCTGCTGGTTGTTCCGTTGACGGAAGTCTTGATGCCGGCAGCGGTTGCCGCCGTGGGGCTGGGCTACATCTCCGCGATTGTAGCGCGTCCGGCGGTGTGGATCTCCGGCGCTGCTCTCAGCCTGATCACGGGGACCGTTCACTGGCTGGGCGGAGCGCGGCTCGCCGACGTGCGCGTGGCCACACCGTCGCTCGCCGTGATCGCAGTTGCGCTGGCAATTCCAGCGCTCGCGATGCTGTTAGTGCAGCGCTCGCGGGCCATCGTAATCGCAACTCTCGTGTCACTGGCAGGGGTCGCCGCCTGGATCGCTCTCGTCCCTCCCCAGCCGCATATTCGCCCTGGGATGCTCGAAGTCACGTCGATCGATGTCGGCCAGGGCGATTCCATCCTGCTGGTCACACCTTCGGGCCGCACCATCCTGGTCGACGCCGGCGGGATGCCGCTCTGGATGCACTCCACCTTCGACGTCGGCGAGCAGGTCGTATCGTCGTATCTGTGGAGCCGTGGCCTCGAACGGCTCGACGCGGTCGTCATTACTCACCCGCACGCCGACCATCTCGGCGGTATGCCCAGCGTGATTGCCAATTTCCGTCCGCGGGAACTCTGGCTCAGCACCGACGTTGCCGCCGGCGAACTCGCTCCGATCCTTGTGCAGGCGAAACGCGCCGCAATGAATATCACTGTCCGCAAAGAAGGAGAAGAATTCGATTACGGCGGCGCGCACTTTCATGTGCTTGCTCCCGGCCGCGACGAAGATACCGGCGCGTTGAAGCCGAACGAAGACTCTCTCGCCTTCACCGTGACTCTGGGAGGAACGTCGGCGCTGCTCGAAGGCGACGCCGAACGTCCGACCGAGCGCCGCATCGTCGAACAGCATCCCGAAGCCGCGTTGTTGAAAGTCGCACACCACGGCAGCGCCAGTGCAACGTCATCAGAATTGCTGGCTACGGTGCATCCGCAGTATGCCGTCATTTCCGCGGGGCTGCGCAATGTGTATGGACATCCTCGCCGCGAAGTGCTGGAACGCCTGCAGCAGGCTGGCGTGAAGACGTACCGCACCGACTGGATGGGCGCGGTCAGCTTTTATCTGGACGGCAAGTCCGTCACTCCGGAGGTTGTGTCGGTCCGGTGATCTCCGCGGTTTCATCGTCGCCGAGCGGCGACTTCCGGTAGGATTCGATGATCTTCGCGGCTTCTTCCGCGTCTTCCTGTCGCACCAGGATCTGGACGCCGCCGATGGGATAGGTGTTCTGGGCCGCGTCAATACCCCGCAAGTCGGTTTCGATTCCCGCAGTTTCCAGCAAGCCCTGCACCACCATGGCCTCGGTCTCCTGCTCGGAATCGAACACCTTCACCAGTTTCTCGTTGGGATCTGGTTGTGGCTGGGGAACCCGGGTGTCTGCCATGCGCCCTCCCGTCAACGGCTGATAACAGATTACGGCAGTCACAGGGCTGCTGTCTTGTCGAACCGGAAGTGCAGGGCCTGAACGAATCTTGAATCGCGCGAGAAAGCTGGCACAATGGCAAGAACAGAGGATCGCAACGCCGGGTTCGCGGCCATCATCCAAAGAGCTGAGGCTGGGAACTGGTGGTTTCAGGGGGGTTGTATGGAAGTTCCGCAAGAGGCCGAACCGTCGGGGATACACCCGGGTGAACAGATCGACGAGTCGCGCAAGATCCGCCGCTTACAGATGATGATCTCCATGGTCATGTCGGTCATCAGTCAGGACCCCGACCTCACCGTGGAAGAAGCCGCCGAAATGGCCGCCAACGCCCGCCGCGCCGCCCTCGCCATGTTCCCCGGAAAAGAGCTCGCCTACGACATCCTCTACAAGCCACGGTTGCAGCGGCTGATGAATGAAAGATTCCGGCTGCAGTGAAACTGGAGAACCACAAAGCGCAGACTGCCAGCCAACTTCACGCTGTGGTCAATCCGTGAGATCGGGATTTCTCAACAGTCAGCCGAGTCGAACCCGATCACTGCCTTGATTTTGGAGTGATCTTGACCATCGATGACAACAGCTTCTGGAGGCGTTCCTCTTCCCCGCATTGCAGTTCAATGGTCACAAAGTACCCGTTGAGGATGGTCGAATACAGCCCGCGATAGTAGCCAAAGTCCGGCCTCTCATAGAAGCGGAAGACGGTGCCCACAAATTGCACGTCTTGCAAGGCGACAGGGAATGCCTCGCGCAGGATTTTCACATTGTCATCTTCCACGCGTTGCCGGAGGCTGCGAACGTATTGGTCCAGTGTTGTCCCTTTGGGGAAGTTCTCCTGCGACTCGACAAGTAGCCCGACTGTATAGTTCTCCTGAGGTCCGCGCTCCGGTACGCCCGAATCGTATACAGCATCGATCAGCCGTCCCTGGCGCCTCGCAGCACTGATGGGTCCTCGAACATCCCAGTGGGCCTTGGGAGCCGAAAGCGTGATTCCCAGTACTGAGTTGTGATAGCTGTCTCCATTGACCTTCCCTGCAGCGGTCATGGACGAGAAGTCACTTTTGACTGCTTGTCCTTGCATCGTCCGCAATGAGAAGACTCCGACGAGGAACAGCAGCAATTTGGCCTGAACGATCGGCGATCTTGTCATGTTGCTCATTGCTTCATCGGTCCCATCAAACATTCGGAGTCTGCGTGGAGAACGCAACCGCATCAGCCTTTGAGTCCCTGGCTCACGCGAAACACGTGACCGTCAGGATGCCACGAACCGGATCACTAATACCCAACCGGCGCCACTGCACCCGGAATCGAAATCGGCTCCAGTCCGAGCCGCCGGCGGGCCTCGTCCATCATGGCGACGGTGCGTGTAGCGCCACAACGCGTAACACCCAGCGCCCGCACCCGCAACAGCGCATCCAGGTCGCGAATCCCGCCTGCCGCTTTCACCTGTACCCGCGGCGGAGAGTGCTTTCGCATCAGGATCAGGTCCTGATCCGTTGCGCCCGTCGCCGCATAGCCCGTCGACGTCTTGACCCAGTCCACGCCGAGCTTGCCGCAGATCTCGCAAAGCCGGATTTTCTGGTCGTTGTTGAGGTACGCATTCTCAAAGATGACTTTCACTCTAGCGCCCGCCCTATGCGTCGCGTCGACCACCGCGCCGATGTCGTTCTGTACATAGACCCAATCGCCGCTCAGCACCTTGCTGATGTTGACCACCATATCCAACTCTTCGCCGCCGTCAGCCAGCGCCTGGCGCGCCTCGGCGACTTTGATCGCGGTCGTGTGCGCCCCGTGCGGGAATCCCACGGTCGTACTCGCGCGCACACTACTGCCGCGCAGACGGCTGGTGCAGTGTTTCAGAGCATAGGGAAAGATGCACACACTGGCCACGTCGTAAACCAGAGCCACTTCGATGCCTTGCTCCAGGTCGTCCCATTTCAACGAGGGGTTCAGCAGTGAGTGATCGATCATCTTGGCGACGTCGGAATACGAGTAGTCCAGAGGCATGGGGTGTCCTTGACGGTTAGTCTATTCGTTCCCTGTGAGGATTTGCTATCGTCATGGCATGCTTCGATACCGTTCTGCCGGGTTCCGGGCAAGCCTCGCTCTCATTGTCATTCTCAGTGCCGCTTTCTGTTTCCCCAAAGTCAAAGACCGCACCCCGCAAGCCCGGCCGATCCGTCTCGACAAAGACGGCAAGAACTGGGTGGAAACGACGCTCAAGCAGATGTCCCGCGAAGAAAAGGTCGGGCAGTTATTCATGATCTGGACGCGAGTTGTGTTCATGAACGACGCCGATCCAGCCTGGCTGGAACTGCGCGACGACGTCCGTAAGTATCACATCGGGTCGCTGGCCATGAGCGTGCCGGTCGATGGCAACGTTTTGCTCCGCAACCAGCCCTTTGAAGCCGCAGAATTGCTGAACCGGCTGCAGCAGTCGTCCAAGCTGCCGCTGATTTTTGCCGCCGATTTTGAGCGTGGCGTCTCCATGCGCCTCTATGGCGCGACGGCCTTCCCGCATGCCATGGCGTTCGGCGCCGCTGGAAGGCTCGAAAATGCCGAGCAGTTCGGCTATATCACGGCCCTCGAAGCGCGCGCCATCGGCGTGCACTGGAACTTCTTTCCCGACGCCGACGTGAATTCGAATCCGGCCAATCCCATCATCAACACTCGTTCGTTCGGCGAGGATCCGCAGCAGGTTGGAGAGTTGGTCGCGGCCTACATCAAGGGCGCACACAAAGGCGGCATGCTGACCACCATCAAACACTTCCCCGGACACGGCGACACCGCCAGCGACTCGCATCTCGGCGTGGCGCAGGTCACGGGCGACCAGGCGCGGCTCGAATCGGTCGAGTTGCCACCCTTTCAGCGCGGGATTCAGGCCGGCGTGGATGCGGTCATGGTGGCACACGTGACCGCACCCGCTCTCGAGCCGGACCCCAACCGCGTGGCCACGACTTCGTCGGCGGTGGTCACCGGGCTGCTGAAAAATCAGATGAAGTTCAAGGGCCTCGTCATCACCGACGCACTCGACATGGCGGGACTTACCCGCCTTTATGCCAATGACATTGGGCGCGCCTCGGTGGAAGCCTTCAAGGCCGGCAACGACATGCTCCTCATTCCGGCCGATTTAGACGCCAGCTATACTTCCATGCTGCAAGCGGTCAAGAGCGGCGAAATTGCACGCCGCCGCCTCGATGAGTCCGTGCGCAAGGTATTGGAACTAAAGGCGTCTCTCGGCCTGCAGAAGTCGCGCTTGGTCAACCTGAAGAACATTCCCACGGTAATCGGCAAGCCCGAGAACATAGCCTTTGGGCAGCAAGTGGCCGACGATGCTGTCACCCTCGTACGCAACAACGGACAGGTGCTGCCCCTGAACCCGACGGCTGCGGGAACATCCACCCCCGGGCTTCCGTATCAAGCAGGTGTGGAGGTGCGGAACCGGCTGGTGGTCGTCATTTTCAGCGACGACATGCGCAGCGACTCCGGACGCATGCTGGAACATCAGATTCTCGCCCGCGTGCCCGACGCCCACGTGATGTACGTCGACCCGCGATCGGCGGCGGGGATGGCCGCGGATGTGCTCGCCGCAGTCGATCAGGCCGAGCGCGTGGTGGCGGCGGTGTACGTGATTCCGAGCGCAGGCAGGAAGACTGCCGGATCCGGCGGCAGCGTCGGAATGGCCGATGCCACGGGCACGCTGCTCAACTCGATTCTGGAGCACGCCGCGCCGCGAACGGCCATAGTGGCCATGGGCAATCCGTATCTCGCGCAGGATTTTCCGGCCGTCCAGAACTATCTGTGCACGTTTTCCAATGCCACCGTTTCGGAAACGGCGGCCGTCAAGGCATTGTTCGGCGAGATCGCTACGCGCGGACACTTGCCCGTCACCATTCCAGGCATCGCCGCGCGCGGCGCCGGCCTGGAACGGCCCGTTCCGCCCAGTTCAGGAGGCTCTCATGCCCAGCCGTAATGTGATCGGAAGGATCGCTCTCGCTGCACTGCTCGCTGTACTGATCGTTCTGCCGGCCTGCAGCATCAACGTGAAAGACAAGGGAAAAGAGGGCGACAAGCGCGTCGATATCGAGACGCCCATGGGCGATATCCATGTCAATGAAAATCCCGATATCCGCGACACCGGTCTTTCCCTTTACGCCGGCGCGCGTCCTGCGCCGAAAGAAAATGGCGACGACAAAAAGAGCGCCAACGTCAACATCGCAGGCCCGGGCTTCGCGCTAAAGGTCGTCGCCGCGGAATTTGAGTCGGACGACGCTCCCGACAAGATCATTGCCTACTACAACAAGGAGCTGCAGAAATTCGGCAAACCGATCGAATGCCATGGACGCTGGAATGGCGGCGATGTCAACATCGAAGGGCATAAGAAAGAAACCTCGAAGCCGGTGGCCTGTGAAGACCACGATTCGGGAGAGTCGGTGGAACTGAAGGTCGGCACCGAAGACAATCAGCACATCGTTGCCGTTAAGCCCCAGGGCAAGGGAACGCACTTCGCGCTGGTCTACGTGCGGACGCGCACTTCCGACCACAAGGACGACACGATCTAGGTAGCGGCTGCGTCTCGCCGGCGACATCAGATTTTGGCGGCGCCAGCGGACTGCCGCGGCCATTGAGAGTACCTTTTTCAATTCCCGATTCAGCCCGCTGAGGTTTCGCCGGTTGCGCTCTCCCTTCTGCTGAATTAGCTTCTGGAGCGTGGACCACGCCTGCGAAAAGTGCGGCAGTCTTGTCCCCGACCGCCGTCCCTTCTGTGCCCAATGCGGAGCTCCTCAGGTCCGAGTTGCGATCGAGGCCGCGCCGGAAACGATTCCCGCCTCCCCGTCTGACCCTCCCATCACAATCGACTCTTCTCACACTACTACCTCGATACCTTCCGCGGGCTCCCTGCCATTCCGGGTTGCACTGCAGGCCGGATTGCTGGGCGTGATGGCCAACCTGATTCCCTTTGGCTTGGGAATGGTGTTGACCGGCATCCTGGCGGCTTTGCTCTACCACCGGGCCTCGCGAGGCATACTGGCATCGGGTAAGGCTGCCCGGCTCGGTGCCATGGCGGGGGCTATCGCCTTCGCGGCGACATCTTTCCTGACCGTCCTGGCCGTTGTACTGCTGGGGGCGCAGCAGCAATTTCAGGACGTTATGATGAAGGCATTGGAACAGGGGATCAGCAACCAGTCCGACCCTGAGGTTCAGAGATTCCTACAGTGGTCGCACACTCCGCAAGGTTTCGGCATCATCCTCGCATTTGGCATGATTGGAGCCCTGCTGCTCTCGATGCTGCTCTCCGCAGCCGGCAGCCTTGTTGGAGCCAAACTGTTCCGCGCTCGTAGCCGGCCTCCCTCCTAATGCGCCCCTCCTTGCTGGATTCCAGCCGCACGCGTATGATGCGGCGTTTATGAGTTCACGTCATTCTGGTCGTTCGGTTGAAATTCGTGAGAAGACGCAGCTGATGTCGGCTTCGGAAATCGAGCGCACGCTGATCCGGCTCGCCCATGAAATCGTCG